>JAESFT010000003.1_pt1 | contig 229972 bp, 215 predicted proteins | sample 9269451 | NCBI WGS metagenome assembly JAESFT01 (sample SAMN14502557, study PRJNA617106) | algae metagenome | isolation source: Scytonema hyalinum WJT4-NPBG1 and co-occurring heterotrophs from well... | place: USA: Mojave Desert, Joshua Tree National Park, California | collected 2006-05-25
GACGCGGGCCGCTCCAATGGCGATAAATCTTTCCCCCGAAGGGCACATCCGGTATTAGCTCAAGTTTCCCTGAGTTATTCCGAACCAAAGGGCACGTTCCCACGTGTTACTCACCCGTCCGCCACTGACCCCGAAGGGTCCGTTCGACTTGCATGTGTTAGGCCTGCCGCCAGCGTTCGCTCTGAGCCAGGATCAAACTCTCAGGTTGGTTTGACGTACTGACCTTCGCGTCTGTCAGTCCCGAAGGACCGACATGGCGTAGTCTGCGTATTTCTTGACGAGTTCCCACGAACTCCGCTCCAAGCCGAAGCTTGAACCAAAGTCATGGTGTCTTCTTTCAAGAGACCGCATTTGTCAGCGTCGAGACGATCTCAAGGATCGTCGCCAGGACGCCGCCGCCTGCGTTTCTCTTTCCAAATCAACGATGTCAAAGACCCGACCGGAAGTTCCGGCCCCGCCGTTTAGCGCCCGGCGGCGGCGAAGAGCGGCGTATCTAGTCGCTCCGTTTTTCCGTGTCAACCGCTTCTTTTTAAAAAAGAATTCGGTCTCTTCGGAGCCTCCCGGAACCGCCCCGGAGGGCCGTCCGTTCGGCGAGGAGCGGCGTCTCTATTGAAGCGCCATCTCCGTGTCAACCGCCTCTTTCGAGCCTTTCCGCCGTCCCCGCCGAGGCGGTTCAGAGCGCAAAAGATCACCCAGGGCCGCCGAGGGGCTTCCCTCAAGGTCTCGAGCGATTCGGTTGAGGCTCGGGAATGTAGCGAAACCGCTTCCGATTTTCAAGAGAGGATTTCACCTCTCCGTCACATCGAACGGCCCGCCCCCGAGCGAGCGGCGTATCTAGTCGCCGCTCCCTCTCGCGTCAACCGCTTCTTCGATGAAGAAGCTGTCTCAGCAGAGGCTCCGGAAAGCCGCCCTTACGAGGGCCTCCCGGCGAGGAGCGGCGTATCTATTGATCCGCCGCCTCTCCGTCAACCGCCCGCCCTGCGACCTTCTGGCCCCGCCGGCGAACCGGTTGATCGGAGCACGAAAGCGTCTGTCGGGAGCCTTGCGGTTCCCGTCGGACGACAGGGTCATGCGGTTGAGTTTCGCTAGGTGGCGCCTCGGTGTCCTGACTTCAAGAGCGGGGCTCAAAGAACCCGTTTCCTTCCGACCGAACCGCCCGCCGCCCGGCGAGGTGGCGGGGTATAGAGAGACGCCTTCCGGGCCGCAAGCGGCTTTTTCAGGGCACAAACGAACGCCGTTCTCGGCTCGATCTCAGCCGGCGGCGATATACGCCTTCAACCCTTCGGCCTCGGCTTCCGTCTCGGCGATCTTGGTCTTCACCAGGTCGCCGATAGAAACGATCCCGACCAGCCGCTCATCGCGGCACACCGGCAGGTGACGGATCCGGCGGTCGGTCATGCGACCCAGCAGGTCGTCGACCGACTCGGTCGGAGCCGCATAGATGACATCGGCGGTCATGCAGCTGCTGACGGGGCGCTCAAGCGCAGCGGCGCCCTGGGTGGCCATCGCACGCACCAGGTCTCGTTCGGACACGATGCCGGCGACGCGCTCGGCTGAGTCCAAGACCACAAGCGCGCCGACACGCCGCTCGTTCAGCAGAGCGGCGGCCTCCGCCACCGTCTGGTCGGGCGAGACCGTATAGACGCCCTCCCCTTTGGTCTTGAGGATCTGAGACACCAGCATAGACGCGCTCCCTTCATCCTTCGGGCGTGACCGCCTCTATTGAGAGAAGGAGCGTCCTCCAATCGGGCGCGCGAATCAATTCACGCGTGCGGCGCCGGAAGTTCCTGTCCCCGCTCGGCGCGACGGCCCAACACCAGGGCCCACGGGCCGATCAAGATCAAACCGGCGAAGAAGCCGGCGATATGAGCCTCCCACGCGACCGGAGCTCCGCCTGACCCGGGGGCAAATCCCAAGAGACCGATCAAGGCGTTCGCCAGGATCCAGGCGGCCGAGAAGCCCAGAGTGTTGCGACTGATCAGCGGCCCGAGCCGCCCGCCCTGCCCCAACATTCGCGAGGCCGCGCCCATCAGCCCCGACACTGCGCCGGATGCGCCCACGAGCACCGCCGGGCTGTCGGGGTTCAACTGCACGTACGCGTAGCCCGCGGCCGCGCCGCATAGCAGATAGAAAAGAAGAAATGCGAGCGCGCGGGCAGGCGAGAGACCGAGCAGGCGCGCGACGGGCGCCCCGAAGGCCAAGGCGCCCACAGCGTTCAGCGCCGCGTGCGCCCAGCCGCCATGCAGGAATAAAGAGGTCAGCAGGCCTAGCCAGCGCCCGTCCTGAAGTTCGGTGGCGCGGAGCCCATATAGAAGAAAGAGACCCTGCTCATCGCCGGCTCGTGACTGCAGCGCGTAGAGGGCCACGATCGCCACCGCGATCACCAGCGCCGGCCAGGGGGCGTTGAACACCGGCTCACGTCGCCGGGCTTCGCTCCAATGCGCCTGCGCCAACACCCAGTCTCCTTCGCCACCGTTCCGAGGCTGCGGCGCATATAGGCGTTAAGTCGGGCGAACGCACCGTGTTCCTTAACCTTTTCGGTGATCTTGTTCGCCTGGCACAGCCCTTGCTCGGGCCGGTGTGAGGATTTCGCGCGACTGGAGAGTCGGATGACTCGACGTTCACCACGTTCATTCACCGTCATAGGGACGGCGCTGCTCGCGGTCGCGGCGGCGAGCACCGCGTCCGCTCAGTCCATGAACGCCCAATCGGCTGGGTTCAACCACGGCTACGGCCGCACGCCAGGCCAGGAAAGCCGCGGGTTCGAACCCGGCGCGCTCGGACGCGACGCCAATGGCAACCGCGTCATCATCGATGGCGTCATCCAGACCGGAGCGGACCAGTCCAGCTTCTCGCGCTCCGGCGCATATGGCGCGGCCGACTCCTACTCGGGCGCCGGAGCCGTGGGCGGGGCGACCGCTATTGGCAACAATTTAACCGTAGTGACGCAAGGGTCCTACAACACGGTGATCGTCGACTCGACCCAGATCAACAACGGGAACGTGATCGCCAACGCACAGGCCTCGAGCGCTTCGGGCGACCTCAACGGGACGATCGACATCCATGACCCCGACTAAGGCTTTTCCCTCCCGACGCTTCCGGGCGCTGGCGCTCGCAACGGCCGCCGCGGTCGGGCTCGCGGGCTGCGTCTCGCCCGTGGCGGGACCTGACGGCGTGTACGCGAACCCAATCGGCAACGCGCCGGTGACGGCCAACCCGACGCCCTACTCCGCCGCGCTCGTGTGCCTGGGCGACTACGCCGCCCGCAACGGCCGACCGGCGCCGCGAATCGCCGTGGGTCGGATCTCGGACTACACAGGCAAGGAAGAAGCGGAAGGCGGCCGCAAGGTCACCCAAGGCGCATCGCTCATGGCGATCACCGCTCTGTCCAAGTCGGGGGCGCGACTCGTCGAGCGTTTCGACACCTCGGTGTCGGAGCTCGAGCTGAAGTACGCCAACAACAAGCTCATCACCGACGAGCCTGAAGCCAACCCAGGGGTGCCGCAGCCCTTCCGGAAGATCACCTCGGGCCAGGTGCCGGGCTCCGACTTCTATCTTGTCGGCGGCATAACGGAGCTGAACTACAACATCCGCTCCAGCGGGGCCGACGCCTACGTGGGCGATAAGGACCCCACCGATCCCAAAGGCAGCTTCCGCGGCCGCCTGTTCGTGATGAACGTCGGCATCGACCTGCGCCTTGTGGAGACCCGCTCCCTCGAGGTGGTGGACGTGATCTCCTATCAGAAGCAGATCGTCGGCCGCGAAGTCGGCGTGGGCATCTTCAGCTTCCTGAACAACAACGTCTTCGACATCTCGGCTGGCGAAGGCGCCCTTGAGCCGATTCAGCTGGCGGTCCGCTCGCTGATCGAGCGGGCGACGCTGGAGATGATGGCCAACCTGTACGGCGCGCCTGGGCCGGATGTGTGCCTGGGCGGCTACGACCCGATCGGCGGTCGCCTGACGGCCGGCGTGACCGGCAACTATTACCCGGCATACGACAACCTGGGAGGCAATAATGCCTACTCGCGCGAAGATCCTTCTCGCTGGCACTCTTCTCGCGACGACCTTGGCCGCCGCCGGGGCCGCTACTAGCCAGGTCAGCGAGATCGACAACGATCAGACCCAGGCGGGCGACATCTTCGCTGGCCAGACGCTGGACGTGGTCGACGTCTCCGATGAAGTCACCGTCGTCCCCTCCGCGATCGGCAACAGCCTGTCGGGCGCCATCGAAGGGGCGGACGCCAACCTGACGTCGAGCCAACGTCTGAACGGCGCCGTGCGCGCCGAGACCCTGCTTACGGCCGAAGGCGCCGCGGGCGAGCCCCTGACCATCTCCGGCCAGGCGGTCGGCAATACGTTGGACGCGGGGGCGTACGGCGGGAGTCTCACCGGATCGGTCCTGCAGAGCGCCGACGGTGACGGCGTTTCGACCACCAGCAGCTTCGACGCTTACCAGGCGGCCGCCTACAGCGGAGCCACGGTCAGCTCGACCGCAATCGTCAACAGCCAGGGCTATGGCGTCTCCGGCGGCGTCCTCGCCGTGGGCTCGGCCCAGACCTCCAGCTCAAGCGTTGAAGCGACCACCGAAGGCGCTCTGCGTTACGTGCCCGCCCAAGGCGTCTACGCTTCTGTCGCCAATGGCAACAATCTCTCCGCTTCGGGTGAGATCTCCGGCCAGAGCATCGAAGCGACTCAGAGCCAGACAGGCGCGGTCACGCGTGCGACGACCGACGTCTCCTTCGGCAACGCCTGGGACGCGATCGCCTCGTCCAATGCGATCGCCAACAATCTGAACGCCTCGAACCAGGGCGGAGCCCTGATCGTCTCCGCCGACCAGATCAACACCTCGGCCGTCGGTTCGGTCGCCAATCTGAACGCCTATGACTTCGGCGCATCCTCAGCGAACGCCTACGGCGTCGGCAACTCCGTCGTCGCCGGCAACAACGACGTGTACGTTGAGGTGAACAACGCGCAGATGAATAGCGGGGGCGTGGAGGTTTCAGCCCGAGTTACGGGCTCGACTGGCTATGACGCCGATGCGACCGCGTCTGCCATCGGCAACGCTGTGACGGGCTACGCCTGCGCCGACTGCCAGGGCGTTCTCAACGCGACCAACCGTCAGACCAACAGCGGCGGAGTGTCCGCCAGCTCGCACGTCGGAATCACCGGCTCCAATCGCTCCGTCACCGGGGTCTCTTCCGCGGCCGGCAACAGCGCGACCTTCTACGTCAGCAGCCCGGGATCCTGAGACCAAACGAAAGGCCCCGGATCTTCCGACCCGGGGCCCAAGCTCAAGCCTCGACAGGGCTTAGTAGTAGAAGCGGTCGTTCACGATCTCGAGGATCAGACCCGTCGCAAGCGCGGTCAGCACGACGTCGTTGTTGACGCGAACCCAGGCATGTCCGCGCGGCGGCGCACGCAGGCCGTAGCGGCCGTAGTCGCTCACGTAATAGCCGGAAGACCGATACGCGGGCGGCAGTCGCTCACCGCGTCGCCAAGCCCGATTGTTCCAACCCTGCGGGCGACGGTACTCGCCGTAGTAGTAGCGGCCGGAGCGGTCGCGCTGACCGAAGCGGCGGTCGTCACGACGGTCGTCGCGCCAGTCCCGGTTGTCGGACCGGCGATCGTCGCGATAGTCGCGCCGGTCGTCCCGGCGGTCGTCACGCCAGTCCCGATTGTCGGAGCGGCGCTCGTCGCGGTAGTCGCGGCGGTCTTCGCGGCGGTCGTCACGGTATTCCCGGCGGTCGTCGCGCCGCTCGTTCTGCCAGGACTGGGCGTTGGCGGCGCCGCCCGCGAGCAGGGTGAAGGCCAAAGCCGCGGTGAGCATACGTTTCATCTCAGGCTCCTTTCAGGAGACCGGTTGCGAACGCCGCAAGCGGTATGTCGCCACCCTAGAAGGGGCGGCATGAACCCGTCCGGAACGGCTGCGCTCATCTGCGGTTCACATCGGCGCCAAGATCCACGAAACCTAAGCCCTTGACCGGGCTGCAACTCGCCGCTTCGCTGAGTTCGCTTCCGCCGCTACAGCCTCGCTGCAGCCTCAATCCCGCATCACTCAGCGAGATCATGATCCGACGTTCCTACACCGCCGCCGGCGTGTCTCTGATGGCGCTCTCACTAGCGGCCTGCGGCGCCCTCGGCTCCGCGCTTCCGGACCAGTATGAAGGCAAGGGCGGCGACAAAGCCTCAGCGGAGGCTAGCGCGTCCACGGCGCCGCTGAAGGCCGCCGAACACAAGTTGCCAGCCGGGACGTGGGCGCATGAAGCGAGCGACCTGAAGCCGGATCCGGCCCTGCGCTTCGGCAAGCTGCCGAACGGGATGCGCTACGTCATCATGAAGAACGCCACCCCGCCGGAGCAGGCGTCGCTCCGGCTGCGCATCGGCGCGGGTTCGCTGCACGAGCGCGAAGACCAGCGGGGCATCGCGCACTTCCTGGAGCACATGGCCTTCAACGGCTCCAAGAACGTGCCCGAAGGTGAGATGATCAAGCGGCTCGAGCGGCACGGTCTGAAGTTCGGGCCCGACACCAACGCCTTCACCAGCTTCGACCAGACCGTCTACATGCTGGACCTGCCGCGAACTGACGCCGCTACTCTGCGCGAGGGCCTGTTCCTGATGCGCGAGACGGCTGGCAACCTGCTGCTGGCGGAAGACGCGATCAACCGCGAACGCGGGGTTATCCTGTCCGAAGAGCGAGCTCGCGACACGCCGGGGCTGCGCGTGGCGCTCAAGCGCTATGACTTCCTGCTCAAGGACCAACTCGTCCCGCAGCGCTTTCCGATCGGTCAGCGCGAGATCATCGCCAACGCGCAGCGCCAAGCTTTCGTCGACTTCTACCAAGCGTGGTATCGGCCGGAGCGGGCCACGATCGTCGCCATTGGGGATTTCGACCCCGCCACGGTCGAGAGCGAGATCACCCGCCTCTTCTCTGACTGGCGATCCGCTTCCCCTACGGCGGCAGAACCGGTCTTGGGAGACGTCGCGCCGCGCCGTTCGGAGACGCGCCTGGTGGTCGAGCCCGGATCCCCGGCGTCAGTCTCCGTAGCCTGGACCAACCCGCCCGATCGCGACCTCGACACCGCGGCCAAGCGGAAGGCCAACCTCGTGCGCCAACTGGGTTTCGCCGTCCTGAACCGCCGTCTTGAGCGCGTGGTGCGCAGCGCCGAGCGTCCATTCCTCGGAGCGGCCGCCTATCGCTACACGGACACCGATTCCGCTGACATCACCCTGGTCTCGGTCACCGCGGAGCCCGGCAAGCTGGCCCCTGCCCTCGTCGCTGCCGAGCAGGAGCAGCGCCGCGCCGCGAAGTTCGGCGTGACCCAGGCGGAGATCGAGCGCGAGATCACCGAGATGCGAGCTGCGTTGACGGCGCAGGCCACGGGCGCGGCGACGCGCCGGACGCCGGCCCTGGCTTCAGGGGTGATTGACGCCGTAAACGACCGTGAAGTGCCCATGTCTCCGGTGGATGAACTTGCGCTCTTCGAGGCCTCGGTGAAGGGGGTCGACGCGGCTCAGGTTTCGGCGGAGCTCTCTCGTCAGTTCGAGGGTCAGGGGCCGCTTGTCTTCGCCACCAGCCCCGAGCCGGTCGAGGGTGGGGAGGCGGCGCTGGCGCAGGCCTTCACCACATCTCGCGCGACGGAGGTGAAGCCCGCGACGGCTGTGGCCCAGCGTCCCTGGCCGTACACGGATTTCGGCGCTCCCGGCCAGGTCGCTGAGCGGCGCGAGGTGACCGACCTCGGCGCCACCTTCGTGCGCTTTGCAAACGGAGTGCGTCTGACGGTCAAGCCGACCAAGTTCCGCAACGACCAGATTCTCGTGGCGGCTCGGGTGGGCGGCGGCCGGCTGGACCAGCCGAAGGATGCAGTGAACCAGGACTGGATGCTGGGGTCTGTGTTCCCCGAAGGCGGCCTGAAGCAGCTGACCGCCGAGGAGCTCGACCAGAGCTTGGCCGGCCGGGTGGCGGGGTCGAACTTCTCGGTCGGTGACGAAGCCTATGCGCTGTCGGGCGCTACGCGGCCCGAAGACTTCGCCGTGCAGATGCAGCTGCTGGCGGCCTATGTGAAGGAGCCGGGGTGGCGCACAGAGCCCTGGGAACGGATCAAGGCCTACGCCTCGACCGTGCACAACCAGCTGGAGTCCACCCCTGGCGGCGTGTTCCAGCGGGATGGCGACGCCCTGCTCCATGGGGGCGACCAGCGCTGGGCCTGGCCAACGCGCGAGCAGATCGCGCAAGCGCGGTTTGAAGACCTTCGGAGCCTGGTGGAGCCTTCGCTGCAGAACGGGCCCATCGAAGTCGTGGTGGTCGGCGACGTCACTGTCGAAGAGGCGATCCGCCAAACGTCGCTGACTTTCGGCGCGCTACCCGCCCGTCCTGCACCCACGCCCTCACCCGCCGACCGGCGCGCCGTGCGCTTCCCGGACCCGACCCCCGAGCCGGTCGTACGCACTCACAAGGGCCGTGCGGACCAGGCTTTCGGCTTCGTCGCCTGGCCCTTCGGGGACTTCCCCAGCGACCCGCGGCGGGCTCGTACGGTGCGGCTGCTGGAGCAGATCCTTCAGCTGCGGATGACGGACGAACTTCGCGAAGGTCAGGCCCTGACTTACTCGCCGCAAACCGACTACGAGGCGGCCTGGGCTTGGCCGGGCTACGGCTACGTCGGCGTGGCGGTGGAGGCTCCTCCGGAGAAACTCGCCGATTTCGACGCCGCAGTCAGCAAGATCGTCGCCGACCTGCAGGCCAAACCCGTCAGCGCCGACGAGTTGGAGCGCGCGCGCGCTCCCCGCATCGAACAACTCGAGAAGGCCCAGACGACCAACGAATATTGGTTGTCGGTGCTGGCTCAGGGCCAGACCGATCCGCGCCGGCTCGACGCGGTGCGCTCATCTATCTCTGGCCTGGAGCGCGTCACGGCGTCCGACATCCAGGCCGTGGCTCGTACATATCTCAAACCCGAGCGGGCGTTCCGCATGCGGGTGCTGCCCGAGGCTCGTCCCGCCCAATGATGAAGACCCAGCCCCTGATGTCGGTCCTGCTGGCCGCCACCGTGCTCGCCTCGGCCTCCGTCGCTCAGACGCCCGCCCCGGCTACGGAGGTCTACCAGCAGAGTCCCGCCGTCCTCGCCCGCTTCGGCGATGTGGACGTGCCGTTGGCGACGCCGGGTCTTCGGGACCGTCCTGACTTCACGACCCAGGCCGAGCTCGAAGCCTTCCTTCAGGGTCTGAAGTCGCGGTCACCGGAAGTGCTTCTCGGGTCGCTTGGCCGATCCACCGAAGGGCGTGACATACCCTTCCTGGTCTTCACGCGGGAAGGCCATCAGGATCTCCGCCGCGTCCGCCGTCTCAATCGGCCAGTCGTCTGGCTCATCGGCCAGCAGCACGGCAACGAGCCTGCTGGAGGCGAGGCCATGCTGGGGGTGGCTCAAGCATTAGCTGAGGGAGAGCTGAAGCCCTTGCTGAACCGGGTCACTGTCGTGGTCGTGCCACGCATGAACCCGGACGGGGCCGCCGCCGCACGACGTACGAACGCCCAAGGCCTCGATCTCAATCGCGACCACCTGCTGTTGACCTCGCCGGAGACCCGCGCGCTCCACGACAAGATGCGGGAGCTGCCGGCCGACGTGGTGCTCGACGCTCATGAGTACGGAGTGGCGGGGCCATGGCTGCGCAACTACGGCGGACTGGCCAAGGCGGACGTGACGCTGCAGTCAGCCACCAACGCTTCGGTCCCTAAGGCGCTCTCGGCCTACGCCGACCGCGTGTTTCTGTCCGCCATCGAGCAGGGCCTACAAGCCAAGGGCGTCACTTCGGCGATCTATCAGACCTTAGGCGGCACGCCCGAGGCTCCGCTCGTGGGGACCGGAGGCTCGGCACCCGGTATCTCGCGCAATAACCTGGGCCTGACTGGCGCTGTCTCCTTCCTCGTGGAGACGCGCGGCATCGGCATCGGGCGCCAGAGCTTCCAGCGGCGTGTGGCGTCTCATTACCTGGCTGCGCGTTCGGTGGTGCAGGCGGCCGCCCGCGAAGGCGGCACCCTGCGTCGCGTGACGACGACCGCGCGCCGCACCCTGGCCGCCACTCGCGAGCCGCTGCCCATCTCCGCTCGTCTGGGTCGAATCCCTTTCGACCTGGAGACGATCGATCCGCAGACCGGCGCCGACCGGGTCACCAGGGTCCAGTTTGACGACGCGCGCCTGCTGACGGTCACGTCCACGCGCCCTCGTCCGGCAGGCTATCTGCTGCAGCCCCAGGCCGGACCTGCGATCGAAGCCCTCACAATCGCAGGAGCCAAGGTCTGCCGTTTGGGTGGACGGGTTCGGGTGGACGCCGAACGCTTCGTGGTCGACAGTCCACCGCAATCGGTGAACCGCAACGCGATCAATCCGGAGCAGACGGTGAAGGTCACTTTGTCGCCGACGACCGTCACGCCGGCCGAAGGCGGAGTCTGGGTCAGCATGGACCAGCCGCTGTCGGCGGTCATCGCCTCCGCCCTGGAGCCCGACGCAGCGGGCAGCTTCGTCGCCGTGGGCCTGGTCAAGACCGATGCTTCCGGCGAGGCGCCCATCTACCGGGTGAAGCGCAAAGGGCGGTTCGCCCGAACCTGCCGCTAAGCCCCAGCGCTTCGGGCAAGAAAAAACCCCGACGCCATCGGCGTCGGGGAAGTCCGTGCTGGGCCTGTCGAACAACGTCGACTGCCCCGCTCATAGGATGTTCAAACTGAACCGAACCTGACGAAGCTCGGCTGTACGTCCTAGTGGATCACGCCTCCCACGCCGCCATCCAGCATGATGCTGGATGCGCCGGCGGACGCAGACGCGCGGGCGACGCTGACGGTCTCCTCACGATAGGCGGTGAAGGTCTCAACCTTCGTCATAGTGAGGATCTTGATCCCCGCGCCGTAGCGGCGAAGGAGCGAACGTTCGTTGCACTCCCGCGCGGGGCGCTGGCGACGGCAAACGATCTCGCCGCCGGGCGAGTGGTACAGGGCATCGCCCTTCTTGCACTCCATCGACTCGCCGCCGTCGAAGCTGATTTTGCCCGACCATTCAGCGATGGTGACCTGCAGACGCGACCCAGCGAGGCAGCGGTACAGTTCGCCCTCGAACGATTCGTCGATCTCGCGATCGGGACGCACCTGTGAGGCCGGATGCGGCACCATGCGGTCGTCGATGCAGACAGCCCGGATGACCACTTTCCTCGTCCGACGCCGGGTCTCGGTGTAGGGCACGCGACGCACCTCGGCGACCGCTTCGGCCGCGGCCTCGACGTTCAAGCCCTGCAGCAGGCTTGGTTGGCCCGAATCGACGAACCACCCACCGCCCCCGCCGATGAAGGTCTGACCGCTCGACAGGCCGAAGGCGCCGGAGCCGGCGACCGCGCCTGACGACGAGATGGCCGTCGCGGACGACTTGGCGATGGCGATCACCGGCGCGGCGACCACAACATTGATGTTAGGCACCTTGATGGTGTGGCCGCCGTTGCAGCAGGGAGGGTTCTTCGGCGGCGGCGGCGGCGGCGGCGGCTTGCAGCACACCGGGGGCGGCGGCGGTTTCGCGCAGCACTGCGCGGCCGCCGCGCCGGCGACCGCCAGCAGGCTCAGTCCGGCGGCGACAGCCAGGACAGTCTTCACACGAGCCAGCATGCGAAAGCTCCAAAAATTCGCTCGCGCGAGACCTGCAAGAATCGCGCCTCAGGCGAACCGGTGGGCCGCCTGGCTCGCATCCTGCTTGGAGGGCTTGAAGATTTCGGAAACGACGGAACGATGTTCCATACCGGCACACAGACGCTGATCGAGCACTGGAGCGTCCTCCGCGGCGCCTCTATCGGCGCGCCAGCGCGCGCCGCGTTCCAGCCGGGATCCTTGCCGGGCCTGATCCCCCAGCTCTTCATGCTCGAAATGGAGCTGGGGAACCTGCCCTTCCGCCTGGCGGGAGGGCTGCTGGAGGAGCTGCACGCGCAGGACCTGAAAGGTCTGGAGTTCACGCGTCTGTGGCGCCCCGAAGACCGCGCGGCGGTCACCCAGTGGGCCGCGCGCGCCTCGGCTCGCGCGGAGCCGGTCGTGCTCCGCGGGCGCGGCTACTCGGCTGAGGAAGCGCCGGTCGGGTTCGAGATTTCGCTGGCGCCGCTTTCCACCCCCATCGGGCGCGACCGTCTGCTGGGCCTCTGGCAACCGACTTCAGCCGTTGCGCGGCTCGGCGGCGAGCCCCTCGTGCGCCTTGAGCTGGCCCAGGCGATCCTCGCCGGCGCGCGTGCCGCACCACTGCGGTTGGCCGCGATCGACGGCCGGCGAATCGCTTAGCCCCCCGCCGGCACAAGGTCCCGCGCGTAGCGCCTCCAGTTCGCCTGATAGTGGTCGGCCGAGGCCTTGAGGAAAGCGATCTGGGATTCGCTCAGCTCGCGAACCACACGCCCCGGCGCCCCCACCACCAGGCTGTTGTCCGGGATCTCCTTGCCTTCGGGGATCAGGGCGCCAGCGCCGATCAGGCAGTTCCTCCCGATCCTGGCGCGGCTCAGCACCACCGCACCGATACCGATCAAGGTGTTCTCGCCGACGTCGCAGCTGTGGACCATGGCCAAGTGGCCTATAGTCACGTTCGCCCCTATGCGGAGCGGGACGCCGGGATCTGAGTGCAGGACTGAGAGGTCCTGGACGTTCGAATTCTCTCCGATTTCAATCGGGTCGTTGTCTCCGCGTACGACCGCGCCGAACCAGACGCTCGCGTTGCGGCGCAGAATCACGTCTCCTACAACGATGGCGTTGGGTGCAAGCCAGTATTCGTCAGCAGACGGAAGCTGTGGCCTTTTGTCACCTAACTGAAATACATTCATCGATGATCTCGCAACTTAAACTTCTGCTCAGTTTAACCGTTCGGAAACTACGTTAGAGTGAATCTAGCGGTGCGATTCGGAGGAGAGCGAATCTCTCCTCACGAGCCGCGGCCGGGGCGATCCCGCTTCGGCCTTGAGAGTGGAGCGGAGTTCCTGGTGTCGCGTCTGGCCTTGCCGCCGTTCGACGAACCTGACCGGTCCCGACCCGATGGCGGGTTCGGTGCAGAGCCTCCCGGCTCGGCCGTCCGCCCCCTCCATTCCGACCCGCTGATCAAGGGCGAGCCGATTCCGGCCTCGCCCTTTTTCTTTGCCTTCTCCCCTGCTCATCCCGGAGGCTGCCATGACCAAGCGTGCCCTTAAGCGCCAAACCCGTGAAGGCGTCTTCGACGCCAACCAGTACGCGGACGACGGCAAGATCCGCCGGCTTCCGGTGGACCGGGGCGGCTGGTCCCCTATGGGCGAACCGGACCGGGATCAGGGCTACCTCAAAACGATCAAGGCTAAGTCGGAAGGCCAGACGCATCTGCTCGCGGCGATCGACAGCTGCAACCTGACGCTCGCGCTCGGACCGGCCGGCACCGGCAAGACCTATCTGGCGATCGCCAAGGCGGTCGAAGCCCTGGAGGCCGGCAAGGTCGGCCGTATCGTCCTTTCCCGACCGGCGGTGGAGGCGGGCGAATCGATTGGCTTCCTCCCCGGCGACATGGAGGACAAGCTCGCGCCGTACCTGCGCCCGCTCTACGACGCCCTCTCCGACCGCCTTTCCATGAAGCGCGTCCGTGCCCTGATGGCCGAGGGGCTGATCGAAATCGCACCTGTCGGTTACATGCGCGGCCGCACGCTCAACAACGCGTTCGTCGTCATCGACGAGGCCCAGAACTGCACCTACGTGCAGCTAAAGATGTTGCTGACTCGGCTCGGCTGGCATTCGACCATGGTCGTCACCGGCGATCCGAATCAATCTGACCTGCTGCCGGGCGTTTCGGGCTTGTCCGACATCGCCGAGCGGCTCGAGCAACTGCCCGACGTGAAGGTCGTGCGGCTGAAGGAGATGGACATCGTCCGCCATCCGCTCGTCGCCAGTATGATCCAGGTGATCTGAGTTCAGTTATCCACAGCACTTTTCAGGGGCCGCTGGCGACAGCGGCCCCTTCGATTCGCCGACGCCCTTGCGGGCGGCGCCAGCCGACCCTCCAATGCCAGTGCGGGATCAGGAGGTCGGCATGGCGAATTGGGTTCAAGGATCGATCGATCGGCGGTCGCTGCTGTGGAGCGCCGGCGCCGCGGGTCTGATGTCGCCGGGTGCGGCCCTGGCCGCCGACGATTCGGCGGCCCTGCGCGCGGCCGTCACGGCCAACCACGACGAAGCGCTGCAGCGGCTGCAGGAGTGGATTCGCCTTCCGTCGATTGCGGCCGAGAACCTCAACATGCCGCAGGGCGCCGAGCACATGGCCCGCATGGCTCGGGACGCGGGCTTCCAGCACGTCGAGGTGGTGCCGACCAGCGGCCATCCCGGCGTGTTCGCCACCCTGGATGCTGGCGCCAAACGGACCATGGGCATCTACTTCATGTACGACGTGAAGCAGTACGATCCGGCCGAATGGTCCTCGCCCCCGCTGGAGGCGCGGCTGGTCGATAAGCCAAACTTCGGCAAGGTGGTCGTCGGCCGGGGCGCCGTGAACCAGAAGGGGCCGCAGGCCACCTTCCTGGCCGCCTTGCATGCTTTGAAGCGGGCCGGCCGCAAGCCGCCGGTCAACATCGTCTTGGTGGCCGAGGGCGAAGAAGAGATCGGCTCGCCCAACTTCCACGAAATCGTGCGGCGGCCTCATATCATTTCGGCCCTGCACAAGTGCGCAGGCGTGATCATCCCGACGGCCTGGCAAAGCCCGGCCACGGGCGGGGTCGCCGTGAACCTCGGCGCCAAGGGCGTGGTGGAGTTCGAGCTCGTCTCCTCGGGGAAGAGCTGGGGCCGCGGCCCCCTCACAGACATTCACTCCAGCGAAAAGGCGCGGGTCGACAGCCCGGCGTGGCGGCTGGTGCAGGCGCTCTCCACCCTCGTCACGCCAGACGGCAACAATCCAGCGATCGACGGCTACCTGGAGAACGTGCGGCCCCTGACGGCGCGCGAGCGCGAGTTGATTCGGCTCGCCTCTCAGCAGATGGACGAGGCGGACGCGAAACGTGCGCTCGGCGTCACCCGGTGGGTTGACGACCTGCCGTGGGAGAAGGCCCTGGAGCGGCACGCCGCCGTGCCGACCGTCAATATCGAGGGCCTAGTCTCCGGCTACACCGGGCCCGGCGGCAAGACGATCCTGCCCGGGCGCGCCGTGGCCAAGATCGACCTACGCCTCGTGCCCAACATGACCAAGGACGAGGCGGTCAGGAAAATTCGTGCGCACCTGGACAAGCGCGGCTTCAAAGACGTCGAGATCAACGTCTCCGGCGGCTACGACCCCACGGAGACGCCGGAGGACAGCGCCCTCATCCGGGCTGAGCTCGCCACTTACAAGAAGCATGGCGTGCCGACGACGCTCTATCCCCGACTGGCGGGATCATGGCCGGGCGTCGTGTTCACCGGTCAGCCCGTCAACCTGCCCGCCGGCCAGTTCGGTCTAGGTCACGGAAGCGGGGCGCACGCGCCCAACGAGTACTTCGTGATCGAGAGCAGCAATCCCAAGATCAAGAGCATGGACGAAGCGACGGTGGGCTTCGTCGACTTCCTGCACCAGATCGCCATCGCCCGCTGACCGGGGTCGGGGAAGCCGTCAGAAAAGGCGGCTCCGCTCCTTCGCGGCGCGCACGAAATCCGCGAACAACGGGTGCGGAGCGAACGGGCGGGATTTCAGCTCCGGGTGATACTGCACGCCGATGAACCAGGGGTGGTCCTCGCGCTCGACGATCTCAGGCAGCACGCCATCCGGCGACAGGCCGGAGAACTTCAGACCGGCGCCCTCGATGGCCTCGCGGTAGCGGATGTTCACCTCGTACCGGTGACGGTGTCGTTCGCTGATCGCCGTAGAGCCGTAGATCTCAGCCACCCGCGATCCGGGGACGAGCTGCGCCTCATAGGCCCCCAGCCGCATTGTGCCGCCCAGGTCGCCCTCGGCGGAGCGCTGCTCCTTCTCGTTCCCGCGTGTCCATTCCGTCATCAGGCCGACGACCGGTTGCGAGGTCGGACCAAATTCGGTCGAGGAGGCCTCCTGGATGCCGGCGAGGTTCCGGGCCGCCTCAATCACCGCCATTTGCATGCCGAAGCAGATGCCGAAGTATGGAGCCTTGTGCTCACGAGCGAAGCGGGCCGCCTCGATCTTGCCCTGCGTGCCCCGCTCCCCGAAGCCTCCGGGCACCAGGATGCCATGGACGCCTTCAAGCCGCGCATCCAGCGCGCTCGGGTCGCCCTCGAAGGCTTCCGCTTCGATCCAGTCGATGTTCACCCGTACGTTGTTGGCGACACCGCCGTGGTGGAGGGCCTCGATGAGGGATTTGTAGGCGTCCTTCAGCACCGTGTACTTGCCGACCACCCCAATCGTGACCTGCCCGTCAGGATTGAGGCGACGCCGTGAGATCTCCTCCCAGAGCGTGAGGTCCGGCTCGCGGGCGCTCTCGGCCAGCCCAAAGCATGACAGCACCTCCCGATCCAGCCCTTCGCGGTGATAATCCAGCGGCACGGCGTAGATGTCGGCGGAGTCCATCGCCTGGATGACGGCGCTCTCACGCACGTTGCAGAACAGCCCGATCTTGCGCTTCTCCTCGGGCGGGATCGGCTGCTCGCAGCGGCACAACAGGATGTCGGGCTGGATGCCGATGGCGCGAAGTTCGCGGACCGAGTGCTGAGTCGGCTTGGTCTTCATCTCGCCGGCCGTCTTGATGAACGGCAGCAGTGTCAGGTGGATGAAGACCGCATGACCGCGGGGCAGCTCCTGCCCGAGTTGGCGGATCGCTTCGAAGAACGGCAGGCCCTCGATGTCGCCGACCGTGCCGCCGATCTCCACCAGCACGAAGTCGACCTCGTCGCCTTCATCCGTGTAGGCGGGCGCGGTGGCGAACTTCTTGATCTCGTCGGTGACGTGCGGGATCACTTGGACGGTGGCGCCGAGGTAGTCCCCCCGCCGCTCCTTTTCCAGGATCGTCGAGTAGATGCGCCCGGTGGTGACATTGTCGGTTTTTGTGGCCGACACACCGGTGAAGCGCTCGTAGTGACCGAGGTCGAGGTCGGTCTCCGCGCCGTCGTCGGTCACGAACACCTCACCATGCTGGTAGGGGCTCATGGTGCCGGGATCGACGTTCAGATAGGGGTCGAGCTTCCTCAGTCGGACCTTGTAGCCACGCGCCTGCAGCAGCGCTCCAAGCGCGGCTGAGGCCAGGCCTTTACCCAATGAGGAGACCACGCCCCCGGTGATGAACACGTAACGGGCCATGGGACTTCACCTTACGCGCGATTCGCCCCCGCTTCGACCGAGGCGGGAGTGCAGAGGCGATTTGACTGTGGAGAGAAGCGCGGACAGCTTGTCCGCGCCTCGGTTCACTGGGCCGGAGCCGCGGGGTTGGCGTTCTGAGCCGGGTTGGCCGGCTGCGTCTTCAGCGCCGGGTCGACGCGAGAAGCCTCCGGCGTCGGCAGCGGCTGAGCGCCGCGCACCTGAGGCGCCGGCACCTGCAACGCGTCGAGCGACGGCGCCGCCTGGCCCGTGGCGGGGCCCGGAACCGTGGGAGCCGGCGTCGGAACGGCAGGCTGACCGCTCTTGGTCACGTCGATCGCCTGGACCTCATTGCGGTCGGTCAGGGAGCGGCCGCCGCTCGCCATATTGCCCACGACGACGAGCGCGATGCAGTTGGCGAAGAACAGCGTGGCCAGGATGGCGGTGGTGCGCGTCAGCAGGTCGCCCGCGCCCCGCGCCGTCATAAAGCCGCCGCCTCCGCCACCGCCCATGCCGAGCGCGCCGCCTTCGGAGCGCTGCAGCAGGATCACGCCGATCAGCGCGAGGCAGAGGACGATCTGAACCGTGAGGAGGATGGCGAAAAGCATGAAGGGCAAGGGTCTTTGGGCGCCCAGCGGCGCGAAGCGGCCCCTCTAGCACCGCTCCGCCCGCCGCGCCATAGCGGCGCCGAGTCGCTCTCAGGCGGCCCGAACGATCGCAAGGAAGTCTTCGGCCTTCAGAGAGGCGCCGCCGACCAGGGCTCCGCCGACCTCCGCAGCCTTGAGGATCTCGGCCGCATTCGAAGGCTTCACGGAGCCGCCGTATAGGATCGGAACGGCGGCCCCCGCTTCGCCAAACCGCCTGACCAGCACGTCGCGGATAGCGCGGTGCACCGCCTCGATGTCGCCGACAGTGGGCGTGCGGCCGGAGCCGATGGCCCAAACCGGCTCATAGGCGACCGAGAAGGCTCGCCCCGCCAGGTCCTCAGGAAGCGATGCGTCGACCTGGCCCGTCACCACGGAGATCGCCTCGCCCGCATCGCGTTCCTCGAGCGTCTCGCCCACGCAGACGATGGGCTCCAGCCCCGCACGCAGGGCCGCCAGCACCTTCTCGGCCACTTGGACGTCGCTCTCGCCGTAGCCGCCTCGGCGTTCGGAATGCCCCACGATGACGAGCCGGGCGCCGGCGTCAGCCAGCATCTCGGCGCACAGGTCCCCGGTGTAGGCCCCGCACTCGAGGGCGTGGCAGTCCTGCGCCCCGACTTCGACTGGACCGCCTTCGAGCGCTTGACTCATGCGGTGGATGAGGGTCGCCGGCGGGCAGAGGGCGACGCGCGCGGGCGCGGGCTCCTCGCTAAGGGAACGGGCCACGGCGCGCGCCTCGTCGATGGAGGCGGCGGTGCCGTGCATCTTCCAATTGCCGGCGATCAGCGGAGTGATCGTCGTTCTCATGCGGTCCTCGTAGATCAGCGGCCACGCTTCGCCAAGCCGCCGGCGTCCGCGCGCGCTTGCTTGGCCGCGCCGCGCTCTTCTATACCCCGGAGCCTGTGACGCCGGCGCAACCGCGCACCGGCGCCCGCCTGCCGCTGGATCTCATGCTCACCGCCTTCCGCAAATTCGCGAAGTCCCCCCTGGCCGTCGTCCTGATCGGCCTCATCATCGTCAGCTTCGCGATCTTCGGGATCTCAGACGTGTTCCGCGGAGGCTCCTCAACCGCGGTGGTCACCGCCGGCTCGCGCACCGTTCAGCCTATCGACTTCAAGCGCGCGTTCGACAATGCGCGCCAACAGGCGCAGCAGCAGACCGGACAGACGATCACGCCGGAAGAGGCGGTCCAGCGCGGCCTGCACATCCAGCTCGCCGAAGAGATGGCCACCCAGACCGCCTTCGCAGCCTGGGCCGAGAAGGTGGGCATCAACCCGTCGGCCAAGCTCGTGCTGGAGCAGATCAGACAGATTCCCGCCTTCTTCGATCAGATCACGGGCCGGTTCGACCGGGCCCGCTATCAGCAGCAGCTTGCGCAGGCCAACCTGACCGAGGAAGCGTTCGAGCGGGAGATGCTCGACGCCATCCGCGGCGAGCACTTCGGCGCCGGCATGGCCGCCGGCGTGCGCGCCCCTCGGGCTTACGGGGCGCTGCAAGCCGCCTTTGGGCTCGAAACCCGCGACGCCAGCTGGTTTGTCCTTCCAGCCTCCGCTCTGGGAGCCCCGCCGCAGCCGACGGATGCGCAGCTCACCGCTTTCCTGAACGAAAACGCCGAGCGACTGCGCCGACCCGAGTTCCGGACCGTCACTTTGGTGCGCTTCACGCCGGCCACGGTCGCCGGGCAGATCACCATCGATGAAGCCGAACTTCGTCGCCGCTACGAATTCCGCAAGGACACGCTGTCGACGCCGGAGCGCCGCACGTTCGTGCAGATCCCCGCCCCGAACGCGGCGGCGGCGCAGCGGATCGCCGAAGCGCTTCGCGCCGGCCAGGATCCGGGCGCGGTCGCCCGGGCCAACAAGGTGGATCCGATCAGCTATACCGACCGTCCACGCACCTCCGTCAGCGACCGCCGCATCGCGGACGCGGCCTTCTCCCTGCAGCCCGGCCAAGTCTCAGGGCCGATCCAGGGCGAGCTGGGTCTGGCCGTGGTCAAGGTGAACGGCGTCACCCCGGGAACCACCGTCACCTTCGAGCAGGCGCGTCCGCAGCTCGAGGCCGATCTGCGCCGCGAAGCCGCCACGGAGCGGCTCTACGACGTGGTCAACACCTATGAAGAGGCGCGGACCAACGGCGCAAACCTGAACGAAGCGGCGCAGCGCGCCGGCGGTCAGGTCGTGACCCTGCCGCCGTTCACCGCTCAGGGCCAACTGCCCAACGGCCAGCGCCTCAATGCGCCCGAAGCCCTGTTCAAGTCCGCTTTCGAGCTGCCCGAAGGAGGGGAGAGCGACGTGCAGGACACGGGCAATGGCGAGTACTTCGCGCTACGCGTCGATCGCATCACCCCGGCCGCCATGCCTTCGCTAGATCAGGTGCGCGCGCCGCTGACTCAGGCTTGGGTCGCGCGCGAGACGGCCAATCGCCTGCGCGCGCGCGGCGACGAGCTGGCGGCCCGCGTCCGCAAGGGCGAAGCCCTGTCCGCCGTCGCCGCCTCGGTGGGCGCCCAGGTCCAGTCGCGTCAGTCGATCTCGCGCCAGCCCAACGAGCAGACGCCGCAGGAGATCCTCGCCTCGCTCTTTGGCGCCAAACCGGGCGCGGTTTTTGTGGCTCCAGGCGCGCAAGGCGCGGTGATCGGCAAGCTCGATCGAATTCGGCCGGCGCCCACCGATCAGGCCGCCCTGATCGCCGCGTCGCGGCGCACGCCGCTCACCTTCGAAATCCTGCGCGAGTTTAGCGAATTGGCCCGGAACGGCGCACGCGAAGCGACCAAGGCCCGTGTGAACACCGACCTCGCGGCCCGTGCGCTTGGCGTCACGCCCGAGGAGGCTCCGGTCGAGAATTCCGAAGCGCCGGCAAAGAAATGAGCCTTGAGCCGGCGTTCGAGGCCTTCGCCGCAGCCTATGCGGCGGGCAAGTCGCAGGTCGTCGTCCGCCGGGTCATCGACGACCTGGAGACGCCGGTTTCGGCCTATCTGAAACTAGGCCACGGGCGACGCTACGCCTTCCTGTTCGAGTCGGTCGAAGGCGGAGCGCTCAAGGGCCGCTACTCCATCCTGACGCTGGATCCCGATTTGGTCTGGCGCGCTCGCGGCGACGAGGCCGAGATCGCACGGGGAGCCGTGGCGGTGGCCTCTGACCGCTTTGAACCCGTCGCCATCCCCGCGTTGCAGTCGCTGCGGCAGGTGATCCGGGAGACGGAGATCGACCTTCCGCCCGGTCTCCCGCCCATGGCTGCGGGGCTTTTCGGGGTGTTCGGCTACGACATGGTGCGGCTGATCGAGCCGCTGGGCGCCCCCAACCCCGACCCGCTCGGCCTGCCGGACGCCGTCCTGGCGCGGCCGCAGGTCGTCGCGGTGTTCGACAATGTGGGACAGGAGATCGTGCTCTCCACCGCCGTCCGTCCTGATGGCGGTGATGCGCAGGCGGCGTATCAAGCGGCCGAGGCTCGACTGGCGAAGATCGAAGCGGACCTGCGCCGGCCCCTCCCCTCGCGAGGCGATGTCGGGGCCGCCCCGACGCCGTCAGCCTTCACCTCGCCGGTCGGCCCGGACGAGTACGGGGCCATGGTCGAGAAGGCCAAGGCCTACATCGCCGCCGGCGACATCTTCCAGGTGGTGCCGAGTCATCGCGCCTCGGCGCCGTACCCGGGCGATCCCTTCGCCTTCTACCGATCGCTGCGCCGCCAGAACCCTTCGCCCTACCTGTTCTATCTCAACTTTGGCGACTTCCACCTAGCGGGCTCCAGCCCCGAGATCCTGGTGCGGCTGAAGGACGGCAAGGTCACCATCCGCCCACTGGCCGGCACGCGTCGCCGCGGAGCCACCCGCGAAGAGGACCTTGCGCTCGAGCAGGATCTGCTGGCCGACCCTAAGGAACGGGCCGAGCACCTGATGCTGCTCGACTTGGGCCGCAACGATGTCGGGCGAGTCTCCAAGCCGGCGGCCGTCCGGGTGACCGAGAGCTTCGTCGTGGAGCGCTACAGCCAGGTCATGCACATCGTCTCCAATGTGGAAGGCGACGCCGACCCGGGGCTGGACGCAGCTGACGTGCTGCTGGCCGCCCTCCCCGCCGGCACCCTTTCCGGCGCGCCCAAGGTGCGGGCCATGGAGATCATCGACGAGTTGGAGCGCGAGAAGCGCGGCGTCGGGTACGCAGGCGGCGTGGGCTACGTCTCCGCAGGCGGGGCGGTCGATGTCTGCATCGTGCTGCGCACGGCGCTATTCACGGGCGGTCGCATGTACGTTCAGGCGGGCGCCGGCGTCGTCGCCGACAGCGATCCTCAAGCCGAATACGAGGAGACCCTGCATAAGGCGCGCGCCTTGATGCGCGCCGCCGAGGAGGCCTGGCGCTTCGAGGCCTAAGCTCGCTGTGGCTCAGTCCATCAGGCGGCGCGTCAGATAAGTGTACTCCAGCGCCTGGCGCAGGGCCGCCTCGTTGAGATTGGCCGCGGCGGCGTGCCCGCCGTCGATGTTCTCGTAGTAGAGATACGGATAACCCAGCGCCTTCAGGCGGGCGGCGGCCTTGCGCGCGTGCGCCGGATGGACCCGATCGTCCTTCGTCGAGGTCTCAATGAAGACTTCCGGATACGGCTTACCCGGCGCCAGCCGCTGGTAGGGGGAATAGGTCTCGATGACCTTGCGCTCTTCGGGGTCAGCGGGGTCACCGTACTCGCCCACCCACGAAGCCCCGGCGCCGATGTGCGTGTAGCCGATCATGTCGAACAGCGGCACCTGGATGACCACCGCGTTGTAGAGTTCGGGCCTCTGGGTCAGAGCCACGCCCATCAGCAGCCCGCCGTTCGAGCCGCCCATGATCCCCAGTCGGCGAGGCGAGGTGATCTTGCGCGCAATCAGATCCTCGGAAACAGCGAAGAAGTCGTCGTAAACCCGCTGCCGGTTCTGCTTTAGTCCGGCCGTGTGCCAGCGTGGCCCGAATTCTCCGCCACCCCGGATGTTCGCCAGCACATAGACGCCGCCCCGCTCCAGCCACAGCTTGCCGAGCACCCCCGAGTAGCTTGGCGTCATCGACACCTGAAAGCCGCCATAGGCATAGAGAAGCGTCGGCGCGGCCCCGTCGAACGGCAGGTCGGCTCGGCGCACCACGAAGTACGGCACCTTCGTCCCGTCCTTCGATGTCGCCCAGAACTGCTCCACGGTCAGGTTGGAGGCGTCGAAGCGGGCCGGCTGGGCCTTCAGTCGCTCGGGAGGACCATTCGCGGCGTCCGCCAGCCACAGGCTCGGGGGCGTCAGATAGCCCTGCACCGACAGCACCAAACTGTCGTCGTAGTCGGACGCTGACTGGATGCCGACCGAGACGTCGGACGGCAGCTCCAGCCGCCGCTGGCGCCAGCCCTCGCCGACACGTTCCAGGCTGACGACCTGCCCCTTCACGTTCTCGTACAAGGCCACGACCAGGCGGTTGCGGGTCGTCGCCACCTGCTCGATCGCCTGACTCTGCGTCGGCCGCAGCGCCAACACCGGCCGGGGCGCCTGCGGATCAGCCTTCAGGGCGGCCAGGTCGATGCTGACCAGGTCGCCTTCCTTGAAACCCCGAGCGGTCCAGTTCTCCTCGAGGCTGAAGACCACCTGGCCGTCGACGTAGCCCTGCAAGGTCGCCCGCATGGGCAGCGGCAGCTTCACCGGACCGCCGTCCGTCAGCAGGTGGTGCTCCGCGTTGAAGGTGTCGAGCGGCCGGGAGAAGAGGACGGCCTGGAGCCTACCGTCAGGGTCGTGCAAGGGGATGGGCGTGACGCCATAGCCACCGTCGCCAGCGGCGCCGCGGAAGACCTCTTTCGCCTCGGTCAACGCTTGGCCGCGCTTCAGGACCTTCACGACGAACGGGTAACCGGACGTGGTGACCTGGCCCGTCTCCCATTCGGTGGCGACAACCAGCGTATCGCGGTCGAGCCAGCCATAGCGGTGCTTGCCTTCCGGCAAGCGGAAGCCGCCCTCGACGAAGGTCCGGGTCGAGACGTCGAACTCGCGGACGACGTCAGCGTCTTTGCCCCCATCCGAGAGGGCCAGAAGACAGCGCGTCTCGTCGGGCGGCAGGCAAACCGTGCCGTGCCACACCCAGTTCGCGCCTTCGCTCTTGGCGAGCGCGTCCAGGTCCAAAATCGTTCGCCAGTTCGGAGAGTCGGTGCGGTAAGTGGCCACGTCCGTAGCGCGCCAGAGGCCACGGACGTGTTCCGCGTCCTGCCAGAAATTCCGCAGCGAGCCGTCGCCGGCTAGTCTGACGCCCGGAATACGATCTTTGGCGGTCAGCACCGCGAGGGCGTCGGCGTGCAACTCGTCGAAGCGGGGATCCGACTTCAGGACACCGAGAGATCGCGCGTTCTCCGCCCTCGCCCACGCGACCGGCCGCTCGCCTTCGATCTCCTCCATCCAGGCGAAGGGATCGGCCGCCCCGGCGGCGGGCGACTGAGCGGCGGCGGCTCCGGCGAGTACGGACATGAACGCTCCAGCGAGCAGGCTGAACAAAGAGCGGCTCATATGGGTGTTCCGAACGCGCGGCGAAGGGGATCAGGTCGGCGGGGCCAAGCCTTCGACGCCAGGGCCCAGCACGACCGCGGCGAGAAGCATGAAGGCCGCGAGCGCCATTAGTGCGGCCGCGCCCAGCATGTGGATGGGCTTCGCTGCGGGCGCGGGCGGGCGCATCGCCAGCCGTTCCCTCGCCATGGTCAGCCGTTCCGACGCGGAATCGCTCATGACGCTGAGCATCGCACGCTGTGCGCCGCCCTCAACCCCTCGCCTTGGCGTCGCCGGCTCCACACCTTATGAGGAGCGCTTCGGAGCCTGCGTCCATGATCCTCGTCGTCGATAACTACGACAGTTTCACCTACAACCTCGTCCATTACCTGGCCGAGCTTGGGGTCGAGACGCTCGTGCGCCGCAACGACGCCGTGACGGTGCAGGACGCGATCGCCATGAAGCCAGAGGCGGTGCTGCTGTCCCCTGGTCCTTGCGCGCCCGACCAGGCTGGCATCTGCCTGCCCCTGTTGCGCGGCGCGCCCGAGGACATGCCGGTCCTGGGAGTTTGCCTGGGCCACCAGGCTATCGGCCAGGCGCTGGGCGGCGACGTAATCCGCGCCAAGGCGCTGATGCACGGCAAGACCAGCCAGATCCTCCATGACGGCCAGGGCCTTTTCAAAGACATTCCCAGCCCGTTCACCGCCGTGCGCTATCACTCGCTCGCCATCGACCGTGCGACCCTTCCGAAAGAGCTGAAGGTCACGGCGTGGACGGAGGACGGCGAGATCATGGCCGTGCAGCACGAGAGCCGGCCGATTGTGGGCGTGCAGTTCCACCCTGAATCGATCCTGACCCAACACGGGCATCGGCTGATCGCCAACTTCCTGGACCTGGCCGGCGTGAAGCACAGCGGTCTGCCGGCTCACCGGGAGTCGGGGATCCTGGCCGGGGCCGCCTGACGCGTGTCTGAAGCCTTCAAGCCTGTCCTCGCGAAGCTCGCCGAGGGCCAGACCCTCTCACGCGCGGACGCGGAGGCCTTCTTTTCCGCCTGCCTGCGCGGCGAAGCGACGCCCGCCCAGATCGGCGCGGCGGTCACCGCCATGCGCCTGCGCGGCGAGACCATCGACGAGATCGCCGCCTGCGCCCACGCCATGCGCACCGCAGCCACGACGCTCGAGCATCCCTACGACGTGGTCGACACGTGCGGCACCGGTGGTGACGGGCTGCACACCCTCAACATCTCCACCGCCGCCGCGATCGTCTCCGCTGGCGCGGGGTTGAAGATCGCCAAGCACGGCAACCGCGCGCTGTCGTCCAAATCCGGCTCGTCAGACGTCCTGGCGGCCCTCGGCGTCAACTTGAACGCCACGCTGGAGCAGTCCCGCCGTGCGCTGGACAAGGCGAACATCGCCTTCCTGTTCGCCCCCATGTTCCACGGCGCCATGCGCCACGTGCTGCCGGTGCGCACCGAGCTGGGCTTCCGCACGGTCTTCAACCTGCTCGGGCCGCTCTCGAACCCCGCCGGAGCGCGTCGTCAGGTTTTGGGCGTCTACGACCCGCGCCTGGCGGAGCCGCTGGCGCGGGTCTTGGGCGCGCTCGGCGCCGTTCACGCGTGGGTGGTGCACGGGTCGGGACTGGACGAAATCACTGTCACAGGCCCCACTGAGGTGGCCGAGTGGCGGGAGGGCGAGGTGCGCCGCTTCACCCTGGAGCCGGAGGCCTTCGGCTTCTCCCGCGCTCCGGTGGAGGCCCTCAAAGGTGGTGACGGCGAAGCGAACGCGAGCGCCATTCGGGCCCTGCTCAAGGGGGAGAACGGTCCTTACCGCGACGTGGTCCTCCTGAACGCCGCTGCGGCGCTCCTCGTGGGCGGCCGGGTCACCACCCTGGAGGAAGGCGTCGCGGAGGCTGCGGCGGCCATCGACGAAGGCCGCGCCCGCTCGGCCCTGCAGACCCTGGTCGAGGCCACCAACGCATGAACGTTCTGGAGCGGATCGCCACATACAAGCGCGAAGAGGTGACGGCGCGAAAGGCCGCCTCGCCGCAAGCTGCAATTGAGGCCGCCGCCGCCGCCGCTTCCCCGCCCCGCAGCTTCCGCGGCGCCCTGGAGGCCCGCTTCGCGCCGGGCCGTCCGGCTCTGATCGCCGAGATCAAGAAGGCGAGTCCGTCCAAGGGTCTGATCCGCGCCGACTTCGATCCTCCGGTACTCGCGCGAGCCTACGAGACCGGCGGCGCCGCTTGCCTTTCGGTCTTGACGGACGGTCCTAGCTTTCAGGGCGCCGACAGCTACCTGACCGCCGCCCGCGAAGCGGTGGGCCTGCCGGCGCTCCGGAAAGACTTTCTGGTGGATCCGTGGCAGGTCGCTGAAGCTCGCGCCCTCGGCGCGGACGCCATCCTGGTCATCATGGCTATGGTTGACGACGCCCTCGCCGCGGACCTGATGTCGGAAGCCACGCGGCTGGGCATGGACGCCCTGGTCGAGGTGCACGACGAAGCCGAGATGGATCGCGCCGGTCGCCTCGGCGCCGCCTTGGTGGGCGTGAACACCCGCGACCTGAAGAGCTTCCACGTCGACCTCGCCGTGTTCGACCGTCTCGCTCCGCGGGCGCCGCAGGATTCGCTGCTGGTGGCAGAAAGCGGCATCTTCACCGCACAAGACGCGCGGCGGGTGGCGGACGCGGGCGCGAGAGCGATTCTTGTGGGCGAGAGCCTGATGCGCCAGGCGGACGTCACGGCCGCCACACGGACTCTGCTCGGCGACGCCTGAGCCACTGAAATCAGCAGGCGCTTCAACCGCTTGTGCGCTGCTGGCCCGGCAACTTGACATTAACCTAGAACACTTACAGAACACCTCAGGTCGGTTCACGACTTGTTCTGAGGGAAAGCCGGTCATGCTCACCCGCAAGCAGCACGAGCTGCTCATGTTCATCCACGAACGGATCAAGGAGACAGGCGTCTCCCCCTCGTTTGACGAGATGAAGGAGGCGCTGGACCTGGCGTCCAAGTCGGGGATCCACCGGCTGATCACCGCGCTCGAGGAGCGTGGCTTCCTCCGTCGCCTTCCCCACCGGGCCAGGGCGCTGGAAGTCATCAAGCTTCCCGAACAGGCCACCACCGCGGCCCCTGCCAAGGGACGACAGCCGTTCAAACCTCAGGTCATCGAGGGCGCCCGTCCGCAGGTCGAGGCTGCCAACGACACCCGCGAGTTGCCGATCCTGGGCAAGATCGCTGCCGGCACGCCCATCGAGGCGATCCAGCACGAGCGGGATCGGCTGTCGGTGCCGGAGGCGATGCTAGGCGCGGGCGAGCACTTCGTCCTCGAGATCGCCGGCGACTCTATGATCGAGGCTGGCATTCTGGACGGGGACCTGGTCGTGATCCGCAAGACCGACAGCGCCACGTCGGGAGACATCGTGGTGGCCCTGGTGCAGGGCGAGGAAGCGACGCTCAAGCGCCTGCGCAAGCGGGGCTCCTCCATTGCGCTCGAGCCTGCCAACCAGAAGTACGAGACGCGCGTCTACGGACCCGACCAGGTCGCCGTTCAGGGCAAACTGGTCGGTCTGATGCGCCGTTACCACTAGGGCGACGACCACAAGGTCCAAGGCCTTACGCCGCGGCTGTCGCGGCTCCAGACCAGGCGGCGTCCCTTCGCGTCGTCGTAGATCTCTGCGGAGCCGCCGGCGCGGAAGTCGGCGGCGTCCAGCACCAGGACGCCGGCGCATGCTTGAGGCAGCGCCGGCGCTTCCGACCTCAACGACACGATCTTTGCGCCGGCGCAGAGCTCTCCCACGCGCTGGCTCGACAGCGGCCGCTTGGCCCAGGAGGCGGCTAGTCGTGGGCGCGCTCCACCCAGCGGCCTGCAGGCGTAGCGGACGCAATCGAACTCCGCAGCCGCTGCTTCGTCGGCGGCGAGCGGCAGCCCATGCCGACGCGCCCACAGCTCAGCCGCAAACCGCTTGCTGTCCGGGCGCAGCAACACCGCTTCATCGGCCTTGCGCACAGCGGCGGCGGCTCCATCGGCGGCGAGCCAGCCCACGGGCGGCTCGGGCCTCGGCCAAAGGGTCACCGCGAAAGCCAGAGGTAGGCCGAGCCAGCGGCCATTCCCTTTCCAAAGGCACAGGAACAGCAGGCCAAGGAAGGCGACCGGCAAGGCCGCCTGCGGCGCACTGGGGATCAGTTGCACCGCGCCTGGCAGGCTCGCCGTCCACTTTCCAACGGCCACCATCCGCTCAATCCCGAACCCGGCCGCCTCCAGGAGCGGCTGGCCAAGGATCGTCCGCTCCAAAAGCGCGCCCAGCGCCAGGGCCGGCATGATCAGGAAGGTCGACAGAGGCTCGACAAGCAGGTTCGCCAGCAGACCGTAGAGAGCGACGCGGTTGAAGTGCTGGATCGCGAACGGTCCCGTCGCGAGGCCCGCGACGAGGCTGATGGCGATGGCTGCGAACATCCAGGTGCGGGCCCGCTGCGCCAGGAGGATGGGCCAGGGCACGGAGATCTCGGCCACGCGCCGAGGCCACGCCTCGACGAGCGCCACCAGGGCCGTCGTAGCCGCGAACGACATCTGGAACCCCGGCTGCGCGACCGCTTCGGGCTGGATCAACAGGACCACCCAGGCAGCGACCGCTAGAGCGTTCAGCGTCACCGCTCGCCTGTCCGCCAGGATGGCCAGGAACGCCACTGAGGTGGTCACAGCGGCCCGCACGGCGGCCGGCGGAGCCCCGGAGATCGCGAGATACAGGAGAACGGCCATAAGACCTGCGACCGCGGCGATCTTCTTGCCCGGAGCCCGCAGCGCCAGCCATGGCCAGGCGGCCACCATCAGGCGCACGGCGAAGAACACGAAGCCGCCGACGATCGCCATGTGCAGGCCGGAGATCGACAGAATGTGCGCCAAGCCGGAGTCGCGCATCACCTGCGTCGTCTCCGGCGAGATCCAGGCCTCGTGCCCCGTGGTCATGGCCGCCGCCACTCCGCCGGCCTCCGGCCCCAGCCGCGCCAGGATCCGTTCGGCCAGGCGCCAGCGGAAGGCGTTCAGGGCCATCGCGGCGCGCAGCCTCCACGGCGGCGTGCTGAGCTGCGTCTCTCGCGGCTCGCCGAGCGTGAAGCCCACCCCGCCGACGCTGCGGAACCACGCGTCACGAGCGAAGTCGTAGGCGCCGGGGCTCGCCGGGGCGGGCGGCGGGCTGATGGCGGCCCGCACCTGGATGGCGGCGCCCGGTCGCACCGGCCCATCGCGGAAGGTGAGTCGTATCCTGTGCGGCGTCTCTGCAGGCGCGAGCCCCTCGATCCACGCCGGCGCGATCACCGCCCGCGCGGAGCCCGTCGCGCCGGGCGCCGCGACGTCCACGACCCAGCCCTCCACAAGGGTGACGCCAAGATCCGCCGGGACAACGGGAGCACGAACGCGCTCTGTACGCGCCTTGCCCGCGAGCGCACCCAGGGCGAGGCAGGCAAGCAGCACCGCCAGTGGAGCGGCCAGCCCGCTGGAGAGCCGCCGGGCCGTCACGGCTAGGGCTACGGCGGCAAGGCCCAAGACGGTCAGCAGCCACAGGGCCGGTTCAGTCTTGAGGCCGAGGTAGATCGCCGCCCCGCCGCCGAACGCGACCGGCGTCCACAGAGGCCATCGCGCAGCCTGCGCGGCCACGTTGGCGCGCACCCCCGCCCAGGCGCGCGCCAGCCGCGTCGTCGGCCGCCGTTCCGCATCCGCCTCCAGGCCGATGTCGATCAGCACGCCGCCCCGCTAGGCTCGGCGCAACCGCACGCTATAAGGCTCGCCCTTCCCGCCGCCTCGCGACCGAAACCCGCCATGTCCGAACAGACCCGCCCCGTCGTCACCCGCATCGCCCCCTCGCCCACGGGCTACATGCACATTGGCACTGCTCGCACGGCGCTTTTCAACCAACTGTACGCGCGCCGGCACGGGGGCAAGTTCCTGTTGCGGATCGAGGACACGGACCGCGAACGCTCGACGGACGCGGCCGTGCAGGCGATCTTCGACGGCATGGACTGGCTCGGGCTCAAGCCCGATGGCGAAGCGGTGTTCCAGTTCGCCCGCGCCGACCGGCACCGGGAGGCGGTCGCCGAACTCCTGGCCAAGGGCGGCGCGTACCGCGACTACCTCTCCCCGGAGGAGACGGAGACCGAGCGCGAGAGGGCGCGCGCCGAGAACCGCACCTTCCGCTCACCCTGGCGGGACAGGGCGCCCGAGCCTGCCCAGGCGGACCAGCCGCACGTCGTGCGCTTCAAGGGACCGACCGAAGGCGAGGTCCTGGTCGATGATCTCGTGCAGGGCGAAGTGCGGTTTGACGCCGCCAATCTCGACGACCTGGTGCTGCTGCGGACCGACGGGACGCCCACCTACAATCTGGCCGTCGTGGTGGACGACCACGACATGGGCGTCACCCACGTCATCCGCGGTGACGACCACCTGAACAACGCGGCGCGCCAGAGCCTGATCTACAGGGCGTTGGGCTGGGAGCTGCCCCGTTTCGCACACATCCCGCTGATCCACGGCCCCGATGGCGCCAAGCTCTCCAAACGGCACGGCGCGCAAGGGGTGATGGAGTACGCCGCGCTGGGCTACCTGCCCGAGGCGATGCGCAACTACCTGGCACGGCTAGGCTGGGCGCACGGAGACGACGAGATCTTCGATGACGCCCAGGCGACCGCCTGGTTCGACGTCGCCGACGTCGGCCGCGCGCCCGCCCGGCTCGACTTCGACAAGCTGAACTTCGTCAACGCGCATTGGCTTCGCCAGGCCGACGACGCGCGGTTGGCCGATCTCACGCTCCAGGTGCTGGCCGATCGTGGAGAGCCGGCGGGCGAGCGCGACCGCGAGGGCCTGCTGCGCGCCATCCCGCTGGTGAAGGAACGCGCCAAGACCGTGGTCGAGTTGGTCGAGCAGACCGCCTTCGTCCGCCGCGAGCGCCCGCTGCCGATCGACGACAAAACCAGGACGCAGCTCCAGGGCGACGGCGCCGAACGCTTGGCGCGCCTGGGCCAAAGGCTGGCCGATTTTCACTCATGGGATAACGCATTGTCCCTGGAAGCTGAGCTGAAAGCCTTCGTGGAGGCGGAGGGTGTCGGCTTCGGCAAGGTCGGGCCAATGCTGCGAGGGGTCCTCGCCGGCGGGTCGCCCGCGCCCGACCTCGCGAAAGCCCTATGTGCGCTTGGGCGTGAGGAAGCCTTGGTTCGGATTGAGGACGCGCTTTCGCTCCCTCGCTGAGACGCTATAAGGACGGCCAAGTTCCGGCGGCCGTCCTCCCCCAGGCTGCTGGCAGAAGGGGAAGCCTCAATGGATCAGAAAGCCCAGTCCGGCGGGTCCGCCGCGCTGAACGTCGAAGGCAAGAACGTCGCCCTGCCGGTTCTGCAGGGCTCCATCGGCCCGGACGTCATTGATATCCGCAAGCTGTATGGCGAGACCGGCGCCTTCACCTACGATCCGGGCTTCACCTCCACCGCCTCGTGCGAGAGCAAGATCACCTACATCGACGGCGACGCCGGCGTGCTGCTGCACCGTGGCTACCCGATCGACCAGCTGGCCAGCCAGTCGACGTTCCTGGAGACCTGCTACCTGCTGCTGAACGGCGAATTGCCGACGGCTTCGCAGTACGCCGAGTTCGAGCACAACATCACCTATCACACGATGGTGCATGAGCAGTTCGACCGGTTCTTCGCTGGCTTTCGGCGCGACGCTCACCCGATGGCCATCATGTGCGGCGCGGTCGGCGCCCTGTCGGCCTTCTACCATGACAGCCTGGACATCACCGACCAGAAGCAGCGCGAGATCTCGGCGCACCGGCTGATCGCCAAGATGCCCACCATCGCCGCGCGCGCCTACAAGTACTCCGTCGGCCAGCCCTTCGTGTACCCGCGCAACGACCTGTCCTACGCCGAGAACTTCCTGCGCATGTGCTTCGCCGTGCCGGCGGAGGACTACGTGCCCAATCCTGCGCTCAGCCGCGCGATGGACCGCATCTTCATCCTGCACGCGGACCACGAGCAGAACGCGTCGACCTCGACCGTCCGTCTTGCGGGCTCGTCGGGCGCCAACCCCTTCGCCTGCATCGCCGCGGGCATCGCCTGCCTGTGGGGCCCCGCCCATGGCGGCGCCAACGAGGAGGCGCTCAATATGCTGAAGGAGATCGGCACGCCCGAGCGCATCCCCGAGTACGTGGCCGGCGTAAAAGACCGCAAGTACCGCCTGATGGGCTTCGGCCACCGAGTCTACAAGAACTACGACCCGCGCGCGAAGGTGATGCAGCAGTCGGCCAACGAGGTGCTCGAGGCCGTCGGCAAGCAGAACGATCCCCTGTTCCTGGTCGCCAAGGAGCTGGAGAAGGTCGCCTTGTCCGATGAGTTCTTCATCGAGCGCAAGCTCTACCCGAACGTCGACTTCTACTCGGGCATCACCCTTTCGGCGATGGGCTTCCCGACCACCATGTTCACGGTCCTGTTCGCGCTGGCCCGCACCGTCGGCTGGATCGCCCAGTGGAAGGAGATGATCGAGGATCCCTCCCAGAAGATCGGCCGCCCGCGCCAGCTCTACACGGGCGCGACCCAGCGCGATTACGTGCCGGTCGACCGCCGCGGCTGATCGGACCAGAAAGCGCTAAACGACGTTGGGGAGGCGGACCGATCCGCCTCCCCTTTTTCGCGCCTCAGTCCAGGTAGTATCTGAGGATGACGGCCCGCTGCAGCAGCATGAGTGTCAGCAGCGGGAAGGCGAGGAGCGCCAGCGTGACCGCTCGTCGCGCGTAGATCACGCCTCGGACCTCGGGCCACGCGCTCCGCGCCCCGGCGACGGCCACGCACAGCAGAACCAGGCAGGGGATGAGATATCGACCCTGCACGCCCGCGACCACCGGCCCGCCCACCGGCGTCCACGTCACGTAGAGCGCCGCGTGCACGAGACCGTAGACGGCCACCGCCAGCCCGACCGCCAGCCACGCGGTCCAGCGCCAGCCGCCCTCCCGACCGCGCGAGAAGCTGAGCGCCGCGGCGAGCACGAGCACCAGGCCCGCCAGGGGATAGAAGGGCCGCACCAGATAGGTGTCGAGCCAGCCAAGAACGCCGACGATCATCAGGCCGTAGACCTTGGAGTTGTCATGGATCGTCTTGCCGATCAGGGCCGGCAGGTCATCGAGGTTGGTCAGCAGGTAGTGGACCTGACGCGCGGGATCGACGCCTGTGGCGGGGTCGACCAGGATGCCTAGCACCAGCAGCCGCATCCACAGCGTCCACAGGATCGTCGCCCCGAACACCGCGATCACCGCGATGGTGCGCAGTCTGCGGTTCTCCACGGGGGCGGTCAGGAGCAGGAGCGCGGCGATCGCGTATGGAGCCTTGGCGAGCCCTACGAGCGCGAAGCAGAGGGCGGAGACCACGATCTCTCGTTCGGTCATGGGCCTGGCCGCCGACATCGCCCGCGCGATCAGCGCGCAGCCAAGCGCAAAGGTGGTGATCAGCATGCCGTCCGCGCCGACTTGGGCGGCGACGCCCGCGACCATGGGCAATCCGAGGATGGCGAACATGAGCCAGCGGGCGCGACTGGCCAGCAGGACGGCGCAAAATCCGATGGCCACGCACGCCAGTGCGTTCGCCATGCGCGCGAGATAGAGGCTCTGCACGACAGGCAGATCCAGCATCTTCCCGAGCGCCAGACCGAGCCCCGACGGAAGGTAGAAGTGTGTCGGATAGAGCGCGGCGCCGGGGTTGGCGATCAGCCGCGAATCCTTCTGCCACATCTGCGTGAAGGACTGCTGGAAGTCCTCGTAGTTGGCCTTCTGGTCGATGCGGCCCATGACGCGGTTGAAAGGCATGCTGGCCTTGGCCAGCTCACCATCGCCGCGAAGCGCCCCGAACTCGAACGGCTCGATGCGGATCCGCTCGCCCACCGTGTCTACAAAGGTGACGGCGTTGGCCCGGTGCGCGTGAGCCAACTCGTCCGCGCCCTGGTAGGGCGGCATGTTCCAGGCGAGGAACAGAGTGCTGACCAGCGCGAAGACCAGGAAGACATAGGGGCAGAGCCGCTCCAGCCCCTGGTCGAAGGTCATCCCGCCCGCCGTCGTCGCGCCGCCGTCCCCCTGCATTTTCTCGTCCCCGTCCCTTGTTCAGCGCGACGCCGCCGCCTGGGCCCGCGCCGCCTTCTGCTGGTTCTGCTCCCTGCGGCGCCGCTCCAGGGCCTCCAGGGCCCGCAGTTGCGGGTGGCGCGGCGTGCGGGGCGTGCTCTGGATGTCGTAGTTGATCGCGCCCAGACACAGCTGCACCCCGATCAGCAGCGGAAGGGCCGCGATCATCACGCTGCCCGCGGTGGCCGCACGCCCAGTATCGACCGAGTGAAGCCACGCCACCCCGCCGTAGATGAGGCCAAAACCCATGCAGAGCAGCCCGAACAGCAGCTCCACCGACGCCAGCGAGAAGTCCCGCAGGTAGTGCTGGATCAGCACGCGGCGGACCATGTTCTTCAGGTTCCGCGCCGCGAAGGTCGGCAGGATCCTGGTGATTTTAAGATTGCTTTCCTCGTCGCCGTAGCGAGACGGCATGGGCACGTCCACGACCGCGGCCCGCTCCATGTAGAGGTGGAACAGCATGTCGGACTCGAAGAAGTAGCGCTTGGCCAGCGGGCGATCGACGATGCGCGCGGCCAATGTCCGCTCCAGAGCCGTGTAGCCGTTGGTGGGGTCGAAGACGCCCCAGTACCCGGACGACAGTTTCGTCAGGAACGACAGGCAGGCGTTGCCGAAGAGGCGGATGCGCGGCATGCCACGCGTGTCCTCGAGATTGTAGAAGCGGTTGCCCTTAGCGTAGTCGGCCCGCCCCTCTCGGATCGGATCAAGGAACAGATCGATCAGGCCGGTGTCCATCTGGCCGTCGCCGTCGATCTTCACCAGGATGTCCGCGCCATCGGCCAGTGCGGCGCGATAGCCGGTCAGCATGGCCCCGCCGACGCCCTGGTTCTCGACATGGCGCAGCACCTTCACACGGGGGTCGCGGCACTCGGCTTCGATCAGATCGCCCGAGCGGTCAGGGCAGCAATCGTCGACGCAATAGATGGCGTCCACCTGCGGCCCGATCCCGGCGATCACGTCCAGGATGTGCGCACGCACGCGGTAGCATGGGATCACCACAGCCACATGCCAGTCGGCGTTGTGATCGGTGGGGAAATCCGTAGCGCGCTCCACTCTGCCGCTCCTTACGCGCCGGCGCTGCGGCTGATCAGGATCAGCCCGACGAAGAGAAAGGCCACGCCCAGCCAGTATTGGGGCGCCAGTGTCTCGCCCAAGAAGAAGCGCGACGCCAGCGGCACCAGCACGAACGCCAAGGCCATGAAGGGATAGACGCGGCTCAGCGGCGCCTGACGCAGCACCAGCACCCAGGCGAGCGTCGCAGCGGCGTAGACGGCCAGGGCGAGCGCCAGCACGGCGAGCCCATAGGTGCTGATCTGCAGACCAGGCCCCTTGATCTGATCCGCCGCGATCTTGAACAGCAACTGCCCGCCGCCGATCATGGCCACGCAGGCGATCGCCCCGAACACATACGGGGGCGGCCAGCTCATCGGGATCCCTCCCGACGCGCGTCCGCGGCATATGCTCTAAGGCTGGTCACCTGGCGCCCTTCCCCCGACTCGGGCCCTTTGCGAGCCGAGACAGGCACTTCTAGCCTGCGCGCGCATCGCGCGACCAGCCTCTTCAGGCGCTCGCCCGGCGCTCCGCCAGCACCTTCAGCACGGCGTCGGCGGCCTTTTCGGCGGGGTCGGGAAGACCGCGCCCCATCTTGTCCAGAGCCTCGAATTGGCGACGCACCTGCGTTTCCCGCAGGGCTCGGTCATCCAGCCGAAGCGCCAGCTCCGCCGCGAGCGCTTCGCCCGTGCAACGGTCCTGGATCAGCTCAGGCGCGACGAAGTCCTGGGCGGCGATGTTGAAGAGCGTGGCGTACTTCGTCTTCACCACCCGCATGATCAGGAAATAGCTCAGAGCGTCCAGCCGGTACGCGATAACCATGGGGCAGCCGGCGAGCGCGAGCTCGGTCGAGACGGTGCCGCTGCACGCCAAGGCCAGGGTCGCCCCCTTCATAGCGTCGCGCTTGGCGGCCTCTCCGTCCACCAGGTGAACACGGAAGGGCCAGCCGGCCACTGTCGCCTCCACCTGAGCTCGCACAGTGTCGGCCACCACCACCGCGACCTTCAGGTCGGGGCGGTCCTGCTTCAGCCGGCGCACCGCCTCCTCGAAGGGCTCGGCCAACCGGGCCACCTCGCCCGGCCGACTGCCGAGCAGAACGAGGAGCACAGGTTCTTCGGCCATCGCGCCGATCGCCTGCCGGAACCGCTTGCCGTCTGCGGCCGAGAAGTCCGTGACCAAGGCCGGATTGCCCACGAACGTCGTCGTCAGCCCCTCAGCCTCGAAGAAGGGCGCGTCGAAAACGTGTATCGCCAGGAGATGGTCCACGCTCGCCGCGAGCGTCTTCGCGCGGCCCGGGCGGGAGGCCCAGACCTGGGGGCCGACGTACTTGACGAGAGGCACGCCTGGCAGCGCCTCGCGCAGCGCCTTGGCGACCCGGACCGTAAAGCCCCAGCTATCGATCAGCACCGCCACGTCCGGCTGCTCGCGACGTGCAAGGGCGACGGTGTCCGTCACGCGGCGCTTCACGCGGGGATAGGCGCGCAGCCCCTCGATCCAACCCAGGACGGAAAGCTCGGACATGTCGAAGGGGCTTTGCACCCCCTGCTCCGCCATTTTGGATCCGCCGACCCCGACAAAACTGACATCGTTCCCCAGACGGCGTCGCAACGCCGCGGCGAGTCCCGCCCCCAACGAATCCCCGGACGCTTCCGCCGCCACCAGCATGACCTTCAGCGGTCGGCTCACGCGGCGTCCTCCCGGTGCGGCTCACCCCAGACGAACACGCCCAGCCGGTCGGCCGCGGCGATCACCGCATCCCGCTCGAGCACGAGCAGCGCCCCGGCTTCCCCGACAACGCCGGCGAGGCCCGCACGCGCGCAGGCCTCGACGGTGCGCACGCCGATGGTGGGCAGGTCGACACGGCGTTCCTGGATGGGCTTGGGCGCTTTGGCGAGCACGCCGCGAAGGCGTCCCTCCGCACCCCGGATCTCGGGCGGAAGCCCGGCGACCCGCGTGAGCATGGCGTCTGTGCCTTCCTGCGCCTCCACGGCGAGCACGAGTCCGTCGCAGACCACTGCGCCCTGCCCGATGTCGAGCCGCCCCGTCGCACGGGCGACCGTGAGCGCCTTTTCGATGTCGCCCCGATGCGCAGGGCCAGGGACGACCCGCCCTAGCGCCCCTTCGGCGATGGTCACGCCCTTGAGCACCTCATCGGCGCCCTCGACCCGGAAGCCAGCCTTCTCGAAGTGCTCCAGCAGGTAGCGCAGCAAGGCGTCGTCGCCCCTGCGCGCGGCTGTGATGGCGCCTGGCAGGATGGCGAGCCCCTTCATGTCCGGCTTGAGGCTCGCAAAGTCGGGACGGCTGACCAGACCGGCGAAGCAGACCGCCTCACAGCCGGCCTTCTTCAGCGCATCCAGGCATTTGCCGTACTCGGCGATGCCGAGGTCGACGCCGGGAAAACGGGAGAGCTCCGGGCCGGAAAAGCCCTTCAGCCGGATCACGAACAGCGGGCGGCCTGCGGCGACACAGCCTTCCGCCACCTCCACAGGCAGGGCGCCGCCCCCGGCGATCAGGCCGAGCTTAGTCACCTCAATCCTGCGGCAGGCAGAGCGGCCGGCCGGAGTCCGACCGGATGAAGGTGACGATCTCGCTCACCTCGGGCGAGGCGGCGAACACGCGCGCCACGTCGTCCAGGCGCTCCTGGAAGGTGCCTTCAGGCGCGAAGAGCAGGCGGAACGCCGTGCGCAGGTCGTTGATCGTCTCCCGAGGCATGCCCCGCCGCTTCAGACCGACGAGGTTCAACCCCTCTAGCCGGGCATGATTGCCCCAGACCGAACCATAGGGGATCACGTCCTTGGTCACCGCCGCCAGCCCGCCAACGAAGGTGTAGCGACCGACCCGCGTATGCTGATGGACGGCGCTCAAGCCGCCCAAGAAGACGTAGTCGCCGACCTTCACGTGCCCGCCCAGGGTCGCGTTATTGGCCAGCACCACCTTGTCTCCCACCACACAGTCGTGAGCCACGTGGCTGCCGACCATGTAGAGGCCTTCGTCGCCGACCACCGTCACGCCGGAGCCGCCCGCGGTGCCGGTGTGCATGGTCGCGTGCTCGCGGATGATGTTGCGCTTGCCGACAACCAGTCGGGTGTCCTCACCCTTGTGGGCCAAGTGTTGAGGCGCGCCGCCGAGCCGCGCGAAAGGGTGCACCTCCGTGCCCTCCCCCAGCTCAGTCACGCCTTCGATGCAGACGTGGGAGAGCAGCCGCACGCCGGCATGCAGCGTCACCTTCGGCCCGACGATGCAATAGGGGCCGATCTCGACATCGTCGGCCAGAACCGCGCCGTCCTCGACAATGGCGGTGGGATGGATGCGGCTCATGGACGAGACCCTCTTAGACGCCGGTCTCGACCAGCATGGCGGCGAACTCGGCCTCGGCCGCGACCTGGTCGCCGACCTTGGCCTGCCCGCGGAACTTGAACAGACCGCCCCGATGCTTCAGCACCTCCACGTGCATGCGCAGCGTGTCGCCCGGACGCACCGGCAGCCGAAAGCGCGCATTGTCCACCGAAGCGAAGAAGATGGTCTTTCCCGTAGGATCGACATCCAGCGACTTGGACATCAGCAGCGCGCCCGACTGGGCCATGGCCTCCACGATCAGCACGCCAGGCATCACCGGATTGCCGGGGAAGTGTCCCTGAAAGAAGGGCTCGTTGGCCGTGACGTTCTTGATGCCGACAATGCTCTCGCTCTGCCGATAGTCCTCGGCCCGGTCGACAAGCAGGAAGGGATAGCGGTGCGGAATGCGCCGCAGCACCTCGGCATAGTCGATGGACGTCGCGCCCGCGCCGTTCGCATCATCCATGGCTGACGTCCTTCAGTCGTCGGACCGATGGCGGCCCGCCGCCTGTTTGGACAACCATGCGGATTCACGCAACCAGCGGCGGATCGGCTTGGCGGGATAGCCCGACCAGGTCTCCCCGGCCGGGATGTCCTTCAGCGTGCCAGCGCCGCCAGCCAGGGCGGAGCCGTCGCCCAGCGTCACGTGGTCGGCGACGCCCGCCTGTCCTCCGAACATGACCCCGTCGCCGACGGTGACGGAGCCGGAGAGACCGACATGGGCGGCCACCAGACAGTTGCGCCCCAAGCGGCAATTGTGGCCGATCTGGACCAGATTATCGATCTTGGTGCTCTCGCCGATGACGGTATCAGCGTAAGCGCCCCGGTCGATGCAGGAGTTCGCGCCCACAGACACGCCGTCCTGCAGGATGACTCGTCCGAGCTGTGGAACGTCCAGCGCCCCCTTGGCTGAAGGCGCCACACCAAAGCCGGCGGCTCCTATCACCGCGCCGGAGGCGATGTTCACACGGTCGCCGATCAACGCGCACGCGATCGAGACGTTCGAGCCTATGCGGCAGTCGCGACCAATGGCGACGCCCGGCTCGATCACGGTGTTCGCCCCGATCACAGCGCCGCGGCCGATCCGAGCCCCGGCCCCGATCACCACGCCGGGCGCCAGCTCGACCCCGTCCTCCAGCTCCGCATCCGGATGCACGGACGCGCCGGCTGTGAGCCGCCGCTGCGGATGCAGACGACCGGCGGCCAGGGCCCAGCCGGCTTGAGGAAAGCGGGTGACGAGGGCGATGCAGCCTGCCGGCGCGTGCTCGGCGAAGCGCGCGTCCACGAACACCGCCGCGGCCGCTGTCGATTTCAGGTCGGCGAGGTAGCGTCGATCGCTGAAGAAGGCGACGCTCCGCCCGTCGGCGTGGACGAGCGGAGCGACCCTGTCGATCTCTATATCGGCGGCGCCAGCCAAAAGCTCGGCGCCCGCGGCGCGCGCCAGCTCCGACAGCGGCGCCGGCCCCGCCTCGAGGAAGAAGCGGGAATCCGGGCCCAGCGTAGCCATGAGCGCCGCCTTCGGACGCGCTTAGCGGCGCGGCGCGGCGGGAGCGGCGGCGGCGGGAGCCGCGGCGCCTTGCTGGCCGCCGGCCTGCTGCGGGTTGATCCGCTCACGCTCGAAGGTCAGCGTCGGCAGGCGCGTGTTCAGCTGAGCGATCACCGCGTCGGTGATGTCCATCTGCGGGTTGCCGGCGAACACCGCATTGCGGTTCACCAACAGGCCACAGTTACGCTGGGCGTAGATCTGCTGGACGATGGGCTCCATCGCCTCGCTGATGCGCTCGACCTGACGGCGCTCGGTCGCCTGCAGCTCGGCGGCCCGCAGCTGTACGCGCTGCTCGAACGCCTGGGCGCGGGTCACCAGGGCCTGACCGCGGGTCTGGTACTGCTGCGGATTGGACGCGCGCAGCCCCTCGACCGCCGTGCCTTCCGCCTGGATAGCGGTGCGCTCGGGCGTCAGCTCGGCGTTCACCGCTTGCTGCAGCTGCTGCATGCGGGTGGCGACGGCGCGTCCCGCGGCCGAGGCGCCCACGGCGCGTTCGTTCGAAAAGATGCAGACGCCGGGGATCACCGGACCGGGGTTGGTGGGGGTGGCGGCAGGCGCGGCCGGGGCTGCGGCGGCTTGGGCCATCGCCTGCGTCCCGCAGGCCACGGCCAGGGTCGCGACCAGCGCGCCCGAGAGGAGCTTCATGTTCATGGGCCTTAGAACTGGGTGGAGGTTGAGAAGCGGAAGGTCTCGGTGTTGTCGTAGTCTTCGCGGGCCAAAATTTGGCTGAAGTCGAACCGGATCGGGCCCATCGGCGAACGCCAGTGAACCGTCAAACCGGCCGATGCGCGAAGCGACAGATCGTCCTCGATCAAAGGATTGATCGGATTGCCGGCCTTGGTCGGGTCGCGCTTGTACACATCGTCGATGCGGCCGAGCGTGCCGAACTCGGTGAAGAGCGCGGTCTTGATGCCGTATTCTTCAGGCAGACCGTTGGGGAAGGCCAGCTCGAAGGCGCCGATGGCGTAGATGTTGCCCCCCAGGGCGTCGTCGTACTGGGTGTCGCGCGGACCGATCCCCGCCGTCTCGAAGCCGCGGAATGAGTTGCCGCCCTTGAAGAAGCGGTTGTTGATCCGCACGGTGTCGCCGTTCCAGCCGGTGATGTGGCCGGCCGAGCCGATGGCGCGGAAGACGATCGTGGGGGTGAAGCCCCAGAACCAACCCGCGTCGACCTCGGTGTTCAGGTAGTTCACGTCGCCGCCGACACCCGCCAGGTTCTGGCGCACGCTGCCGTACCAGCCGCGGGTCGGGTTGATCGGGTCGTTCCGATAGTCCGCCGAGAGCACGTAGCCGACCGACGAGGTCAGATAGCTGCCGCGCTGGTCGCAGAGGCTTCGGGAGACGATCTCCTGCCCCGGAACGCAGAAGTCGTCGTCGACGACGATCTCGTCGCTGCGCAGGTCGTAGCGCGTCTGCAGATAAACATTGGTGTTCAGCGGGAAGCCGAAGCGCACGCTCCCGCCGGTGGACTCCGTGTTGAACGAGGACTCGTCGCTGAAGTCGTAGCGATAGCTGTAGAGGTCCACGCCCGCGCGAACTTCGCGGCCGAGGAAGCGCGGCTCGGTGAAGCTCAGGTCGATCTGCTGGCGCAGCGAGCCGATGGACAGCCGCGCACGAACGTTCTGACCGCGGCCACGGAAGTTCCGCTCTGTCACGCCCAGGTCGAAGATGAACTGGTCGACCGAGCTGAAGCCTGCGCCGAAGGAGAGTTCGCCCGTCGGCTGCTCCTCGATATTCACCTGCAGGACGCTGCGGTCGGGCGCGCTGCCGGGCTGCTCCTCGATGGTCACGTCCTTGAAGAAGCCGAGACGCCGCACGTTGTTTCGCGAGCGTTCGACCAGCACCTTGTTGTACGCGTCGCCCTCGACCAGCATCAGCTCACGCCGGACGACCGGGTCGATCGTGCGAACGTTGCCGACGATGTCGATGCGCTCGACGTAGACGCGCGGCCCTTCACGGACCAGGAAGGTCACGTCGACCGTGCGCTTCTCGCGGTTAGGCGTGTAGCGCGGACGGATGTCGACGAAGGCGTAGCCCGCTGCGCCCGCCGCGAAGGTCAGGGCGTCGACGGCGTCCTCGATCTTGTCGCTCTCGTACAGGTCGCCGCTACGGATCGGCAGCAGCTGCTGCAGGATCGCCGGATCAAGACGCTTGTTCTCGACCTCGATCTTCAGATCCCCGAAGGTGTACTTGAAGCCTTCGCTCAGCGTCATGGTGATGACGAAGTCTTCGTTGTCCGGCGCCAGCTCGGCCACGGCGGACACCACCCGGAAGTCGTAATAGCCTCGGTTCGTGTAGAACTTGCGCAGCTGCTCCTGGTCGTATTCCAGGCGGCTCGGGTCGTAGTTGTCGTTCGACGAAAACAGACGCCACCAGGTGGACTGCTTTGTGACCAGCACATCGCGCAGGTCGTTGTCCGAATAGGCGACGTTCCCGAGCAGGTTGATGCGGTCGACGCCCGTCTTGGGGCCCTCGTCGATCTCGAACACCAGGTCGATGCGCTTCTGCGGCAGCTCGACGATCTTGGGCGTCACCGTCGCCGAGATGCGGCCGGAGCGGCGGTACAGCTCCACGATGCGCTGCACGTCCTGCTGAACGCGCGAACGGGTGAAGATACCCCGCGGACGGACGTTGACCTCGTCGCGCAGCTTTTCGTCGGAGAGGTTGTCGTTACCCTCGAACACCACCTGGTTGATGATGGGGTTCTCGACCACGCGCACCAGCAGGGTGCGCCCCTGCACGGCCACCTGCACGTCGGCGAACAGGTCCGTGCGGAAAAGGGTGCGGATCGCCAGGTCCAGCCGCGCGGCGTCGACCACGTCGCCCACGTTGATCGGCAGGTAGGAGAGGATGGTGGCGGTGTCGATCCGCTCGTTGCCTTCCACCCGGATGGCCGAGACCGAAGCCGACTGCACCTCAGGAGCGGTGACCGGCGCAGACGCGGGCGCGCCGGCTGCAGGCGCAGGCGCAGGCGCGGCCGGTTCCGGCGCTGCGGGGGCCGGAGCGGCTGGCGCAGCGGCGTCCTGGGCGGACGCGCCAGCGCCGTAACCGGCCAGGGCCACGGCTATGGCGAGGCTCGACACCAGCCGGAGACTGCGTGCTCGGATCGTGGACATTGAAAGTTCGACCGTCGTCTTGGCGGCGGGCGTCATGAGAACAGCCCGCCTAGGAATGAAAACACACGCAGCTGCTGCAGGTCATTCCAGGTCGCAAAGACCATCAGCCCGAGCAGAAGCGCCAATCCCACGCGATAGCCCGCAGCCTGAACCTTCGCCCCGAGAGGCCGGCGCGCCATAGCTTCGTACGCGTAGAACAGCAGGTGGCCGCCGTCCAGCACCGGCACCGGCAGAAGGTTCAGAAAGCCGATGCCCACCGACAGCAGCGCCGACAGGGAAAGCAAGGCGATCCCGGCGTTCACGATGTTGAGGACCGGATCGCTGGTGGCCGTCACCGCCTGCTGGGCGACCGAGCCGGATGTCTGCGCGATGCGCAACGGCCCGCCCAGCTGGTCCCCCGATTCGCGCCCGGTGACGACGCGGCCGAGATAGGTCAGCGTCGTGTCCAGCACGTCCCATGTGCGGCGCACCGCCTCCGGGATCGCTTCGTGAATGGGGTACCTGACGTGGCGGATATCGGCGCGCCTAGGCGTCGCGCGAAGGCCGATGGTGCCGATCTTCTGCTGCCCGCCTACCCCGTCCGGCCGCAGCTGCCGCACTGGCACGACCGTCAACTCCAGACGCTCGCCGCCGCGTTGCACGAGGAAGTCCGTCGGCGTGCCGGACCGTAGCGCCACCACCTGCTGGATTTCGGTGAAGTCGTTGATCTTGCGGCCCTCGGCCTCCAGGATCAGGTCCCCGGCGCGGAATCCTGCGCGCTCCGCAGGGCTGCCGGCGTCCACGATCCCCACGCGCGGCGGAACGACGGAGTGCCCGACCGCCGACAGCAGGAAGGTGAAGAGCACGATGGCCAGGGCGAAGTTCGCCAAAGGGCCCGCCGCAACGATCAGCGCCCGCTGCCAGATCGGCTTGAAGTGGAAGTAGTGACGCTCGGCGCCAGGGCCTTCGCGCTCAACGATGCCGCGGCGCATCGCTTCCAGGCTGTCGGCGTCAGGGACGCTGGCCGCGTTCTCGTCGCCGGAGAACTTCACGTAGCCGCCGAGCGGCAGCCACCCCACGCGCCACTCTACGCCGCCCTTGTCGGTGAAGCGGGCGATCGACTTGCCGAAGCCGATGGAGAAGCTGTCGATCCGGGTTCCGAAGGCGCGCGCGGTCAGGAAGTGGCCGAGCTCGTGCACGGTCACCACCAGCGTCAACACCAGCAGAAAGGGAATGGTGTTGGTCAGGATCCAGGTCAGGACGTCCATGGAGCTCCGGGTCTTCTCCTCACGCGGCCGCTCTGAGCGCGGCGGCTTCGACCGCCACTCGCCGGGCGGCGGCGTCCGTCTCGAGCGCGCGCTCCAGGGCGTCGCCGCCCGAACCGGCCGTCTTGTCGTTGAGCCGTCTCAGCGACTCCGCGATCACCGCAGCGATGTCCAGGAAGCCGATGCGGCGATCCAGGAAGGCTTGCACGGCGACCTCGTTGGCGGCGTTGAAGGCGGCGGGCGCCCCGCCCCCCTGGATGAGCGCCTCGCGCGCCAGCTTAAGCGCGGGAAAACGTTCTAAATCGGGCGCCTCGAAGGTCAGGCGGCCGATGGCCGCCAGGTCCAGCCTGGGCGCTGGCCACGGCAGGCGGTCCGGCCAGGCCAGGGCGCAGGCGATCGGCGTGCGCATGTCGGGCGGACCAAGCTGCGCCAGGGTCGAACCGTCGGCGTACTCCACCAGGCTGTGGACGATGGATTCCGGGTGCACCAGCACGTCGATCCGCTCCGCCGGCGTGGCGAACAGGTACGACGCTTCGATCATCTCCAGGCCCTTGTTGGCCATGCTGGCGGAGTCGACTGAGATCTTCGCGCCCATGCTCCAGTTGGGGTGGGCCACCGCCTGCTCGGGCGTCACCGCCGCCATCGCCTCGCGCGTCCAGGTGCGGAAGGGCCCTCCGGATGCGGTGAGCACCAGGCGCGACACCCGATCCCGGCAGTCGGGCTGCAGGACCTGGAAGATGGCGGAATGCTCGGAATCGACGGGAATGACCGCCCCGCCCGCCTTCGCCGCCGTCTCCAGCAACGCCGGACCGCAGCAGACCAGGCTCTCCTTATTGGCCAGCGCCAGCACGGCGCCAGTGCGAGCGACCGCCCACGCCGCCTTCAGCCCCGCCGCTCCCACGATCGCCGCCATGACCCAGTCGGCGGGCCGAACTGCGGCCTCCACGACGGCGGCCTCGCCCGCCGCAGCCTCCACGCCTGTGCCTTCGAGGCGGTCCTTGAGCTCCTGCAGCTTCTGGCCGTCGGCCACCACCGCCACCTGGGGCCGCCACCTTCGCGCCTGCTCGGCCAGGAGAGCGACGTTGCCGCCGGCCACAAGCGCGGTCACCTCGAACGCGCCGGAGCCTTGCGCCTCGGCGCGGTCCATGAGGTCCAAGGTCGAGGCGCCGACCGAGCCGGTCGAGCCGAGAACAGATATCCGGCGGCGCAACGTCATGCGCGCGTCCCCGCCATGACCAGGTAGGCCAGCCGCACGGCGGCGACGGCGATGACGGCGAACATCAGACCGTCCACGCGGTCGAGCAAGCCGCCATGCCCCGGGATCAAGGTGCCGGAATCCTTGACGCCGAACCGGCGCTTCAGCGCCGACTCCCAAAGGTCCCCGGCCATGGTGGCCAGCGAGGCGAACAGGCCCACGGCGGCGGCGCCGACCACGCCAAGGCCCATGGCGAAGGTGGTCTCCATGACCACTGCCGCCACCACGCCGGAAACGAGGCCGCCGATGAAGCCCGCCCACGTCTTATTGGGCGAGAAGCGCGGCCAGAGCTTGGGGCCTTTGAACACGTTGCCGGCCGCGTAGGCGGCGATATCCGAAGCCCAGGCGACGACCAACACCAGCATCGTCCAGATCAGGCCGCGCGGCGCATCGCGTAGCCACACCAGCGCCAGGCACGGCCAGCCGATGTAGAACACGCCGTAAGCGCCATCGAGGCCGTCGTCCTTCAGAGCCCTGACGAAGAGGCCGGCGGCGGCGGCTCCGAACGCGAGCAGCAGGAACGCCGCCGATCGCTCGTCCATGCCCATCGCGAGCACAGGGCAAAGTATGGCGAGGAAAACGGCCGCTGCGCCCCGGGTCGGCGCCTTCGGCGCGCTCATGCGGCCCCACTCGTGTGAGAGCAGCGCCGCACCCGCGACGATCAGGATCAGGAACGGCAGGCCGCCGTGGTAGACCGCCAGCAGGGCGACCGGGATCAGGACGATCGACGAGACCACCCGGACGCCAAGCGCATTCCAGTCGAAACGCTTAGCCGGCGGCGAGGACGTCATGCGCCTGAATACCGCCGAAACGTCGCTCGCGTCCCGCGAACTCCTCACATGCCCGCGCCAGCGGCTCGCGGCCGTAGTCGGGCCAAAGCACGTCCTGGAAGATCAGCTCCGCATAGGCCGCTTCCCAGAGGAGGAAGTTCGAAATGCGCCGCTCTCCAGAGGTGCGCACGATCATGTCCAGCGGCGGCGCGCCCGCGCTGGACAGCAGTTCGCCGAAGGACGCCTCGTCGAGCGTGGAAGGGTCGGCGCGCCCTTCCTTCACGGCGCTAGCGAACCGCCGGGCCGCATCGACGATGTCGGCCTGGCCGCCGTAGTTGAAGGCGACCTGCAGCAGGAACCGGGTGTTGTGAGCCGTCCGCGCCTCGGCCCGGTTCACGATCTCGGCGATGTCGGGCGGAAGATTGTCGCGCCGCCCCAGGATCTTCACCCGCACGCCCTCACGGGCCAGGCGATCCAGGTCGGTCTTCACATAGGCGCGGACGAGCGACATCAGCTCGCCGACCTCCTCGGCTGGCCGACGCCAGTTCTCGGTGGAGAAGCCGAACACCGTCAGGCACTCGACGCCCAGCTCCGGCGCCGCCTGCACCGTGCGCTTCAGCGCGGCGACACCCGCCTGGTGGCCAAGCGTGCGCGGCAAGCCGCGCGCCTGGGCCCAGCGGCCGTTGCCGTCCATGATCAGCGCGACGTGACGCGGTCCCGCGCCCTGCCCCTCTGCCGCCCGCGGCCCCATCGGCGCGCCCTTCTTCTTAGGATCGGATGACGACGAGTATCGCCCTTAGACCTGCATTATCTCTTGTTCTTTGACTTTCAAGGTCTCGTCGATGCGCTTGATGGCCGCGTCCGTCGCGGTCTGGACCTCGGTCTCCATGCGCTTCTGCTCGTCCTGGCTGATCGCGCCCGCCTTTTCGGCCCTCTTGAGGTCCTCCATGGCGTCGCGGCGCACGTTGCGAACCGCGATCCGCTGCTGCTCGGCGTACTTGCCGGCGAGCTTGGCGAGGTCCTTGCGCCGCTCCTCCGTCAGGGCTGGGATCGGCACCCGCAGGGTCTGGCCGTCGACGATCGGGTTCAGACCCAGGCCGGCCGCGCGAATCGCCTTCTCAACGGACACGGTCATGCCCCTGTCCCAGACGCTGACCGTGATCATGCGCGGCTCAGGCACCGACACGGCCGCGACTTGGTTCAGCGGCATGGTCGCGCCGTAGGCCTCGACCTGCACAGGGTCGAGCAGGCTGGCGGACGCGCGGCCGGTCCGCAGGCCGCCGTACTCTTCCTTGAGCGCGCTCACGCACTTGTCCATGCGGTCGCGGTACTTCGACAGCTCAGGCTTGGTCGCCTCGGCCATGGCTTCAGGCCTCCCCTTCGTTCTTATCTTCGGCGATGACGGTGTGTACGCCGCCGCCCGTCAACACGTCGAGCAGCGCGCCGCGCTGCCGGATCGAGAACACCACCACCGGGATGCCGTTCTCGCGCATCAGCGAGATGGCTGAGGCGTCCATGACCTTCAGGTCCTTGGACAGCACGTCGTGGTAGGTCAGGCGCTCATACCGGGTGGCGGTCGGGTCCTTCTTCGGGTCGGCGGTGTAGACGCCGTCCACGCTGGTGCCCTTGAACAGCGCGTCGCAGCCCATCTCGGCCGCCCGCAAAGCGGCGGCGGTGTCGGTGGTGAAGAACGGATTGCCGGTGCCAGCGGCGAAGATCACCACCCGCCCCTTCTCCAGGTGCCTCAGCGCCCGGCGGCGGATGTAGGGCTCGCTGACCGGGTTCATCTCCAGCGCGGACTGCACGCGGGTGTCTATTCCGATGCGCTCCAGAGCGTTCTGCATGGCCAGGGCGTTCATCACCGTCGCCAGCATGCCCATGTAGTCTGCGCTCGCCCGCTCCATGCCTTTTGCGGCGGTGGACAGCCCACGGAAGATGTTGCCGCCGCCGATGACCAGGCACAGCGACACGCCGTGACGCACGACCTCGGCGATCTCCTCGGCCACGGAGTCGACCATCTTCATGTCGATGCCGTAGCCCTGGTCGCCCATCAGCACCTCGCCCGAGACCTTCAGGAGGACCTTGCGGTAGCGGGGGGTCGGCGGGGTCATGAGAGAGCGGCCTCGTCGTTCTGGATCGGGGGGCAACATAAACGAAGGGCGCGCCGGATGAAGCCGACGCGCCCCTGTTTCTTCTTCAATCGGCCTGGATCAGGCGCCGGTCATCGACGCCACTTCGGCGGCGAAGTCGTCCTGCTTCTTCTCCACGCCTTCGCCGAGCGCCAGGCGCACGAAGCCCTGGATGGCGATCGGGCCGCCGAGCTCCTTGGCGGTGCGCTCGACGAGCTGCTCGACGGTCACGTCCGGCTCCATGACGAAGGCCTGCTTGGTCAGCACGACTTCCTCGTAGAACTTGCGGATGCGGCCTTCGACCATCTTCTCGATGACCTGAGCCGGCTTACCCGAAGCCTGAGCTTGCTCGGAGAAGATGGCGCGCTCACGCTCCACCGCCGCCGGATCCAGGTCCGTCGTGTTCAGCGACAGCGGCGAAGTGGCCGCCACGTGCATGGCGATCTTGCGGCCCAGCTCGCGCAGCTTCACCTGGTCGCCTTCGGACTCCAGCGCCACCAGCACGCCGATCCGGCCGAGGTCCGGCGCGGTGGCGTTGTGGATGTAGCTGGCGACCACGCCCTTGGTCACCGCAAAGCGGCGGGCGCGGCGGACCATCATGTTCTCGCCGATCGTGGCGATCAGGTTGGTCAGGCGCTCGTTGACCGTCTCGCCCGAGCCCAGCGGGGCCAGGGTGATGGCTTCCGGAGAGCCGTCGGTGTCCAGGGCCGCGATCGCGATGTCGCGGGCGGCGGTCTGGAACAGCTCGTTGCGCGCCACGAAGTCGGTCTCGGCGTTCACCTCGACGGCGACAGCCACTTCGCCGGCGCCTTCGCCGCGCGAAGCGATGGCCACCAGGCCTTCAGCAGCGGCGCGGTCAGCCTTCTTGGCGGCCTTGGACAGGCCCTTGGTGCGCAGCCAGTCCATCGACGCTTCGAGGTCGCCGCCATTCTCGGTCAGCGCCTTCTTGCAGTCCATCATGCCCGCGCCAGACTTCTCGCGCAGATCCTTCACCAGAGCGGCCGTGATTTCCGCCATGGGTGTCTCCTTCATGGGTTGAGGCCGGGCGAATTACGCCCGGCCTGCGTCAGGTCTGTGATGCCAAGCCTCGAGAGAGGCTTAGCCGGTCGCTTGTTCGTTCGGCACCGCGTCCAGAGCTTCGCTGGTCGCGGCCTCGGCCTCGGGCTCGGCCGAAGCGGGGGCCTCGGCCGGAGTCTCCTGTTGCGCCGGCTCCTGCTCGGCCGCCGGAGCGGCTGGCGCGGTGCGCAGCGCGGGTTCGAACGGACGCTCCGACGCGCCGAGATCGACGCCCGAAGCGACTTGGCCGGCGGCCAGGCCATCCAGCACCGCGTCCGCGATCAGGTCGCAGTACAGCTGAAGGGCGCGGGCGGCGTCGTCGTTGCCCGGGATCGGGAAGGCCACGCCGTCGGGATCGGAGTTGGTGTCCAGGATGCCGACCACCGGGATGTTCAGCTTCCGGGCTTCCTGGATGGCGATCGCCTCCTTGTTCGTGTCGATCACGAACATCAGGTCGGGGATGCCGCCCATGTCCTTGATGCCGCCGAGGCTCAGCTCAAGCTTTTCGCGCTCGCGGGTGAGCGTCAGCAGCTCCTTCTTGGTGCGGCGGGCGTCTTCGCCGCCGTCCAGCAGGCCTTCCAGTTCGCGCAGGCGCGCGATCGAGCCCGACACGGTGCGCCAGTTCGTCAGGGTGCCGCCGAGCCAGCGGTGGTTGACGTAGTACTGGGCGCAGCGCTTGGCCGCCGTCGCGACCGGCTCCGAGGCCTGGCGCTTGGTGCCGACGAACAGGACGCGGCCGCCACCGGCGGCGACTTCGCGCACCTTCACCAGGGCTTGGTGGAGCAGCGGGATCGTCTGCGAAAGGTCGATGATGTGGATGTTGGCGCGGCTGCCGAAGATGTAGCGCTCCATCTTCGGGTTCCAGCGGTGCGTCTGGTGGCCGAAGTGGGCGCCGGCTTCGAGAAGCCCACGCATAGAGAATTCGGGAAGCGCCATAAGATCAGTCCTTCTTCCGATGCGCCTCCGCAGGCGAAAAGCCGGGGTGGATCCCCGACCTCGGAACGGGCGGACGGCGGGGATTGACCCGCCAGACAAGCCAGTGCCTGCGTGTGAGATGGCGGGCGAGATAGTCGTGAACGCCAGCAATTGCAAGGGGCGTCAGCGTCCGACGGGGCGCAGCCCCGCGTCGGCTTGCCTCCGTATGCGGGCCGGTTTACAACTGTACGCCAGCGGCGCGCTCAAAACGCGTCAAATCTGAACGAAATTTCACGGGCCTCGCGGCCGGATCACCGCCACGCTTGCGTGTAAGGGCGGGCTGCGGCCGCGCGTCTGATCATTGTTCGGGATCTTAAGGGGGTGGCAGGTGCGCAATCGAGTGAGCTTGCTGGCGGCGGCCGCCGTCCTGGCGCCCCTCTCCTCTCCACTCGCTCAGGCGCGGGCGCAGCCGGGCGCGTCCGCGCCGACCCAAAGCGCGCCGCCCGCCACTCAGGCCGCCCCGACGGCCAACGCGGTGGAGGGCGTGACAGTCACCGCCGATCGGAATGCGCCGCGGGTCTCCATCGACCGTCGCAGCTACAGCATCGCTAACGACCTGCAGGCCACCACCGGCTCGGTCGCCGACGCCTTGCGCAACATCCCGTCGGTGGAGGTGGACGTGCAGGGCAACGTCTCGCTGAGGGGCGACCCGAACGTCACCATCATGATCGACGGCAGGCCATCGGGCATGTTCCGCGGCGAGGGCCGGGCCGATGCGCTGCAGAACCTGCCCGCCGACCAGATCGAACGCGTGGAGGTGCTCACCAATCCCTCCGCCGCTTTCCGGCCCGACGGCTCGGGGGGCGTCATCAACCTCATAACCAAGAAGAACCGCCGGCTCGGCGGCTACGGCTCGGTGCGCGCCAACGTCGGTACGGAAGGCCGCAAGTACGGCGGTGTGTCCGGCAGCTACAACACTGGCAAGCTGACGCTTTCGGGCGATCTGAACCGCCGGCACGACCGGCGCACCCAGACCGCTGTGGCGCAGCGCGAACGCCTCGATCCGGCATCCGGTCAATGGCTGCCCAGCACCCAGACGTCGCGCGCCGCCGGCTACGGCGATTTCACCAACGGCCGGGGGAGCGTCGACTACAACCTGGACGCCAAGACGCGGCTGTCAGGCGAGGTGCGCCTGAACCGGTTCGAGAACACCAGCACGAACACAGAGCAGTATCGCGGGCTTAACGCTGCGGGGGCGCCCCTGCGCTTCTACGACCGCGTCGGGACTGTGGAGTTCGAGCGGTCGAATCTGGAGTTCAGCGGCAGCCTCCGTCGGAAGTTCGCCGGCGACGAGCACGAGTTGGTGGTGAACCTCAGCCGTGAGGTCTCCGACGACACGCGCTGGCGCCGCTACACCAATCTTTATCGCCTGCCGGTCCAGCCCGACCTCTATGAGGTGATCACTCAGAACCTTGAGGAGACCGAGACCGAGTTCCAGGTCGAGTACAAGCGACCCATGCCCGGTGAGGGCAAGCTGGTCGTAGGCTACGAAGTCGACGCCGATGAGAACGATTACGACAATCGCGGCGAACGGGGTTCAGCGCCCGAGGCGACGGCCATCGACCTGAACCTGACCAATCACTTCCTGTACGAGCGGACGATCCATTCAGGCTACGGCACCTACCAGCACCCGTTCGGCAAGCTGACCGTGCTGGGAGGCCTCAGGCTCGAGCAGAGTCTCATAGAGACCAATCAGCTCACCACGGGCCAGCGCGGCGAAAACGACAACTTCTCCGTCTATCCGTCGCTGCATCTGTCTTACGACCTGACGGAGCACCAGGATGTGTCCGCCAGCGTCTCCCGCCGCGTCCAGCGCCCGGGCGCGCAGGAGCTCAATCCGTTCCCGATTTACCTCGACGCATTCAACCTGCGCGCCGGCAACCCGAACCTGGAGCCGCAGGAGACGACATCGTACGAGCTCGGCTGGCAGTATCGGAATGGCCCCACCACCCTATTGGCCACCGCCTTCTTCCGCGACACCACCAACAGCTTCACCGACGTCGCTCGAGATATCGGCGGCGGCGTGATCCTGACGACCCGAGAGAACCTGGGCGAGAGCCGCAGCGGTGGCCTTGAACTGGTCGCCAACGGTCGTCTGGGCCGCAAGCTTTCCTACAACATCAGCGGGACGGGCTTCTGGAATGAGATCGACGCGTCGTCTCTGGGCATCGATCAGACCCGGTCGGCCTGGAGTTTCGGCGGCCGTGGCGCGATCAACTGGAATCCTACCCCGAAGGACTTCTTCCAGGTGCAGGGTTTCCTCGCCAGCAGACGCCTCAGCGCCCAGGGCTACACCGAAGGCTTCGGTGTCCTGAACCTCGGCTACCGCCGCCAGATCAAGGAGAACCTCTCGCTCGTGCTCACCGCTCAGGACGTGCTGGAGTCCTTTAAGCAGCGCACGGTCATCGAGACGCCGACCCTGCGCGACGTCGTCGAGCGCCGCGCCACCGGCCGCGGCTTCTTCATCGGCCTGAACTACAGCTTCGGCAGCCAGAACAACCGCCGCCGCGGTCCGGAATTCGACTTCGACAGCGGAGGCGGCCCGCAGTAGCCGCGCGAGCCGCAGCGATCACATCCGCCGCAGCATCGCCTCGCGCTCCAGCCGGCACGCCTGCGTGAAGCCAATCAGGGGCGCGGTCAGCGCATCCAGGTTAGACAGGATCGCTTCCGCGGGCGGGGCGGGCGGCTTCTGATAGGACGCCAGCAACTCGCGGAGCACGAACTCAGCGGCGGCGAGCACCGAGTCCGTGGCGATCAGGCGAATGCGCCCGATCATGGCCATCAGGGTGACGAGCTTCGCCGGCTCGTCGAGCTGCCGGTCCAGCGACTCCAACATCAGCTCGGAAGCGAGCTGGTTGAATTCCGAGTAGAGCGCTTCGCGCTTGTCCAACTCGCGGGACAGCCGCTCTCGACGTCCCTGCAGGCGCTGCGCCAGCACGGTTGTCGCTAACGAGGTCACGCCGCCGATCAGCGCGCCGCCCACAGCCGCAAGAGCCGTCACTAGGTTCGAGTCCATGCTCAAGCTTCGTTCAACGGGCCTCGCCTGTCCAACACCGGGACGGTAGGCTCGCCCCCACAGAGAAGGGGTGTCGTTGATGCGCGCGAGCCTTTTAGCCCTGGCGTGCTGGGCGGCGACGGCTGCGGCGGCCGCCGGCGAGGACTTCGTCAGCGCGTGGGACCCAAAGCCAGGTTGGTCCAGCACCATCACCATCGACCGCTGCCGCACCCAGGAGCGGGATGGGCGGCGCGAGCGGGGATGCACCCGCAGCGTCTACGAGGAGCGCATTCTCGCCGCTGACGAAGAAGGCCTTCGGGTCGGGTACAAGCCGGTGTCCTTCACCCTGACCGAGGGGCCGCCAGGCGCCGCCGACGACGCGGCCAGATCGGAGCTTTTCAAGGCGTTCGGCCAGACCGAGTTCATCTTCCGCACTGATCCCGACGGACGGCCGCGGGAGGTCGAGAACGTCGACGCCTTGAAGGCTCTCATGGCGCGCGGCTTCGAACTGGCGAACGTTCCGACCGACAATCCGATGGCGCGGCAGCTCACGAACATGGACGCCGCGGGCATGGCCGCGGTCTTCGGGCAGGACTTCATGCCTCTGGCGCTGTTCCAGGACGTCGAGATCGAGGTCGGCGAGCCGATCACCGCCGAAGGGCTCATGCCGTTCCCGCTCGATCCCAGCCTGGAGATCCCATACGTCCAGACCATGATCCTCAGCCGCGTGGACCGGGAGGCCGGCCGCGCCTACGGCGAGGACCGGACCGCCTACGACAAAAATGGCATGGCCGAGGTGCTCGGCGGCTGGATCCAGTCGCTCGTCCAGAAGGGCGCGCCCAAGGAAGTGCTCGACAGCTTGCGGAACGGCACGGTCGAGAACACCAGCCAGACCACCGCCGAGATCGACCTCGCCACGGGCGCCACGCTGAAGACCGTGAGCACGCGGACCATCCGCATCGACATGGGCGGCCAGAAAGGCGAACGGCTGGACGAGGTCACCGTCGTCCGCCAGCCCAAAGCCTAGGCGAGCGAGTCAGAGCTGGCTGCGGCCGTCGAACCGGTAGGTCTCGTACGACCAGGGCTCGACGCCCTGCAGGATCCGCACGTTCACAGCGACGGTCGGCGCTCCGGTCTTGGGGTCGTCCCCAAAGCCGAAAGGCTGGACGCCGCATGTCTGACAGAAGCGATGCTCGATCGCGTGCTTGTTGAAGCGATATTCCGACAGACGATCCTCACCCTCGACGAAGCGGAACGCCGAGCGCGGCGCAAAGGCCAGGTTCAGACCCTTGCTCCAGCAATGGGTGCAGTTGCACTCGATAATCGTGTCCAGGTCTGCCTCGACCTCGAACTTCACCGCACCGCAGTGGCAGGCGCCCGTGTAGGTCTTCGTCTCGCCCATCGCGCGTCCCTCGTTTTAAGCGTCTTCCAGCATCAATACGCCAGGCGCGGTCTTCAACGCTCCGCGCAGCGTCGCGTCCAGCCGGTAGCGGCCAGGTAGCTTCAGCTCGACCTCCTTGGCCCCGTCCAGTTGCGCCACCAGGACGACCTCGCCGCCGGCCTTCGCCGCCACCGCTCCGGTCAGCCTGGCCTTCAGCGCTTCGATCTCGGTGGAGCGCGGCGACACGTGGACGCGAAGGCCCGAGGAAACCGTCTCCATCGCTTGGCTGATCGGCTCCGCCTCGTCCCCGAAGAAGCGGACCTCCCCTTCCTTGGCCTTGGCGCGGATCTTCAGCAGGACGCCGGCGCCGGGCTCCAGCACCTCGCGGTATTTGCGAAGCTGCTCGGGCGGGAACAGCACCTCGTACTCGCCCGTGGGATCGGAGAAGTACACGAAGGCGAACTTCTCGCCGGACTGCTGGCTGGTCCGCTCCTGGCGCCTGCGCACGACGCCCGCCATGCGGAAGGCTTCATGACCGCCTTCGGCCAGCTGGATCGCCTCGGCCATCAGGGTGACGCGCCGGCGCCGCAGAGGCTCGATGAGGTCCTCCAGCGGATGGCCCGAGAGGTAGAAGCCGACGGCGGAGAGCTCCTCGTCAAGCCGGTCGGGCCCGACCTTCGGCTCCACCTTGGGCAGGCGCGGACGCGCGGCCTCCGTGTCTCCACCGAAGAGGTTCACCTGGCTGGAGTTGCGGTCCGCGGCCACCGACTGGGCGTAGGCCATCAGCTGGTCGGCGGCGGCGACGATCTGGGCGCGGTTCGGGTGAATGGAGTCGAAGGCGCCGGCGCGGGCGAGGTTCTCCAGGCTGCGCTTGTTCACCTGCTTGGGATCGATGCGCTCCAGGAAGTCGTAGAGGTCGCGGAAACGTCCGCCTTCCTGGCGCACCTCCACCACGTGCTTCATGGCCTCGAGGCCCACGTTCCGCACCGCTCCTAGGGCGTACAACACCTCCCCGTCTTCCACATCGAAGTCGGCGGAGGAGCGGTTGATGTCGGGGGGCCGGATGGTGACGCCGAAGCGCTTGGCGTCCTGGTAGAAGACCGCCAGCTTGTCGGTGTTGGCGATATCGAGACTCATGGACGCGGCGAAGAACTCGACCGGCGCGTTCGCCTTCAGCCAGCCCGTTTGGTAGGCGATCAGGGCATAGGCGGCCGCGTGGCTCTTGTTGAAGCCGTAGCCGGCGAACTTGGCCACCAGCTCGAAGATGGAGTCCGACTGGGCCTCAGGCACCCCGTTTTTGGACGCGCCTTCGATGAAGCGCGCCTTCTGGAGGTCCATCTCCTCCTTCTTCTTCTTGCCCATGGCCCGGCGCAGCAGGTCCGCTTCGCCAAGCGAATAGCCGGACAGGATCTGCGCGATCTGCATCACCTGTTCCTGGTAGATGATGACGCCGTAGGTCTCCTTCAGCACCGGCTCCAGCTTCGGGTGGAGCATGTCGGGCTCGCGCCGGCCGAACTTGCAGTCGACGTAGACGTCGATGTTGTCCATCGGGCCCGGGCGGTACAGCGAGATCAGCGCGGTGATCTCCTCAATGGAGCCGCAGCGCATCTTGCGCAGGGTGTCGCGCATGCCCTGGCTTTCCAGCTGGAACACGCCGATCGTCTGGCCTGAAGCCATCAGGTCGTAGGAGGGCTTGTCGTCCAGCGGCAGCTGCGAAAGGTCCACCTCCGCGCCACGCTTCTTCAGCAGCCGCTGAGCGCGGTCCAGCACGGTGAGCGTCTTCAGCCCCAGGAAGTCGAACTTCACCAGGCCCGCGGACTCCACCCATTTCATGTTGAACTGGGTAGCGGGGATGTCGGAGCGGGGATCCTTGTAGAGCGGCACCAGCTCCACCAGCGGCCGGTCGCCGATGACGATGCCGGCGGCGTGGGTGGAGGCGTTCCGGTACAGACCCTCCAGGCTGAGCGCCGTATCGAGCAGCTTCTCGACCGTAGGGTCCTCGCGCTTCTGCTCCTTCAGGCGCGGCTCGATCTCGATGGCCTGGGCCAGGGTCACCGGATTGGCGGGGTTGGCCGGCACCATCTTGGCCAGCCGGTCCACCTGGCCGAGCGGCATCTGCATGACCCGTCCGACGTCGCGCAGCACGGCGCGCGCCTGCAGGGTGCCGAAGGTGATGATCTGCGCGACGCGGTCACGCCCGTACTTGTGCTGGACGTAGGTGATCACCTCCTCCCGCCGCTCCTGGCAGAAGTCGATATCGAAGTCGGGCATGGACACCCGTTCGGGGTTCAGGAACCGCTCGAACAGCAGACCGAAGCGCAGCGGGTCGAGATCGGTGATGGTCAGCGCCCACGCGACCAGCGAACCGGCGCCCGAGCCCCGGCCCGGCCCCACCGGCACGCCGTGCGCCTTACCCCACTTGATGAAGTCCGACACGATCAGGAAGTAGCCGGCGAACCCCATCTTCTGGATGATGCCGACTTCCCATTCCAGCCGGCTCCAGTAGTCGGCCTCCGGCGCCGACATCGGCGTGATCGCCAGACGCGCCTTCAGCCCCTCACGCGCCTGCCAGGCCAACTCCTCGTCCTCCGAGCGGCCGGCGCCGGTGTCGAACCGCGGCAGGATCGGCGCCCGCTTGTTGACGAGGAAGGCGCAGCGCCGGGCGATGTCGAGGGTGTTGTCGCAAGCCTCCGGCAGATCGGCGAAAAGCTCGCGCATCAGGGCCGACGGCTTGAACCAGTGCTCGGCGGTGACCCTCCGCCGCTCTTCCTGCCCGAGGAAAGCGCCGTCGGCGATGCAAAGCAGGGCGTCGTGGGCGGCCGACTGCGCGCGCTTTGCGAAATAGACGTCGTTCGTCGCGACGAGCGGCAGGTCCCGGTCGTAGGCATGCTCGACCAGCCCGCCCTCGGCGGCGTTCTCCGCCGACATCTCGTGCCGTTGCAGCTCGACGTAGAGGCGGTCGCCGAAGCTCTCGCGCATCCGGTCCAGCGCCGCCGCCCCGTCCTTGGCCTTTCCCGATGCGAACAGCGGATTCACGGGCCCGTCCGGCCCGCCCGACAGCAGGAGCAGACCCTCGGCCTTCTCCTCGACGGCTCGCCAGTCGACGGCCGGCTCGTCCTCCGACTCCAGGTAGGCCATGGAGGACAGCGCGGTCAGGTTTTGCCAGCCAGCTTCGTTCTGGGCGATCAAGCAGACCGTCGGCGTGCGCGCCCACCGGTCCGACGGCCCCTCCCCGATCCCCGTAACGGGCAATGCGCAACCCACGATCGGCTGCACGCCCGCGTCCTTCGCGGTCTGGGAGAACTCGAGGGCGCCGAACAGGTTGGCGCGATCGGCGACACCGACCGCCGGCATGCCCTCATTGGCCGCCAGCGTCCCCAGCTTGTCCGCCTTGATCGCGCCTTCCAGCAGCGAATAGGCGGAACGAACCCTCAGGTGGACGAACCCTTCGCTCAAAGACCCGTCCTCGAATGTGGATGACCGACTCAGGCGACCAGCTGGCTCGCCTGAAACACCATCCAAACGAACGCCGAGACGGACGCAAGCGCGGCGCTTTCCCGCAGAACCCGGACCATGTGGACATCTCCCGCTGTGTTGTTGGTTTGTTCTTGTATTCCTCTTTTGTTCCACACGCAAGGCGCAGCTTGTTCACAGGTCGCTCGCAGCAGGCGCACAGGCGAGGTTCGGTGCGTTAGCCCTCGATCACATGCGGCACGAACCGCGCCGTGTTCTTGGTCACCGCGCTGGTGTCCTCGCGCACGCCCATGCCTGCAGGCTGATCCCCCACGATCCACGCGCCGATGACGGGCCGCACCGGACCATCTTCCCCCTGGAGCACCGGCGGCGGCGCCCAAGCCTGCCGGATGAAGCCCTCCACGCCATAGCCCTGGTCGAGCACCGGCTCGACGACACGGCCGCCTTCCACCAGCTCGACGTTGGCCCCTTCGCGCGAGAACAGGGGCTTGCGTACGTAGCGGTCCCCCAGCTCGGCTGCGCGCGGGTCGTCCTCGAAGAAGGCCGGCAGCAGATTTGGGTGGCCGCGGTGCCGCTCCCACAGCAGCGGCAGGATGCCCTTGTTGGACAGCACCGCCTTCCACGGCGGCTCCACCCACCGCACTCCCGCCCGCGCCAGCGAGCCGGCGAAGGGCTCGCGCAGCATGTCCTCCCACGGGTACAGCTTGAACGCCGCCTTGATCAGGTACCCCTGAGCGTCGACGAAACGGCCTTCGGCGTTCAGCCCGATCTCGCCCATGCCCACGAAGCGCGCGTCGAGCCCCGCCTGCGAGGCCAGGTCGATGAAGAAGTCGACCGTGCGCCGATCCTCCACCGAGCCCGCGTCCGCGGCGAAATGCACGAAGGCGCCGCGCCCGAAGATCTCGGTCATGCGGTCGCGCAGGCGCTCGAAAAGGCTGTTGAACTGGTCCGTCCCGCCCCTGAGCCAGCCATCGCGCAGGCCCTCCTCCAGCCACAGCCACTGGAAGACGGCCGCCTCGTAGACGCTGGTCGGCGTGTCCGCGTTGTACTCATAGAGCGCAGGGGCGCCGAACCCGTCGTAGCGCAGGTCGAAGCGGCCATAGAGGCTGGGCTCCCGCCGCCGCCAGCTGTCCAGCAGCAGGTCCCAGTGCGCCTGCGGGATCGCCAGCCGCTGCAGCAGCCGCTCGCTGCCGATCACCTCGTTGGTCAGGTCCAGGCACATGGCGTGCAGCGCCCCGGCCGCCGCCTCGATCTGCTCCTCCACCTCCTGCAGCGTGAAGCTGTAGGCCGCGCTCTCGTCCCAGTAGGGCCCCGCCTCGCTGTGCCAAGCGAACCCGGCGGCCTCCGCCTTGGCCTGCCAGTCCGGTCGGGGCGTCATCTTCAGGCGGCGCATGCGGGATCTCCGGGTTGAGGAGCCGCGGTGGCGCGGCGGCGTTTCGTGCTAAGTCCGACAGACCAACGGAGGAAAAGCGGCATGTACATCCACGAGGGGTTCTGGGGCTCGGTCCTGGCCTTCATCGTCGCCTTCGTCGTCGCGGGCGCCTTCACCGTCGCCTTCAAGCTGATCTACCAGCTGACGACCCCGCACAAGGAAAGCGCGCTGATCCGCCAGGGCAACGTGGCGGCCGCCCTTGTGCTCGGCGGTGCGGTGCTCGGCTATGTGATCCCCCTCGCCTCCGCACTCTCAAACACCGACACGCTGCTTGAGTTCGTCGTCTGGGCGCTGATCGCGGGCGTAATCCAGATCGTGACCTTCGCGATCGTGCGCCTGACGGTCATGAAGGACCTCACCGCCCGCATCGAGGCGGGCGAAATCGCCCCCGCCGTTTATCTCCTCAGCATCTCCCTCGCCGTCGGCGTTTTGAACGCCGCCTGCATGACCTCGTGAGGCCCAGGTCCATGAAGCGATCCCGCTCCGTCGTCCTTACCTCGTTCCTCGCCAGCGGCGGGCTCGTGCTCTCCGGCTGCGACGCCCCTCAGCAGGCCCAGGCGCCGTGGCTCGCCTCGAACGGCCCCGCCCAGTCCCAGCCCGCGACCGGTGGCCAGGGACTAGGCGCTGAGGGCGCCCGCGCCTACGCCGACCTCGCCGAGTGTCGCGCGGCCAACGAGGTTCCGGACGAGCAGTGCCAGGCCTCCTACGAGCAGGCGCTGAACCAGGCGCCCCGTTTCAATGACCAGCCCAGCTGCGAGGAGCAGTACGGCCAGGGCCAATGCGTCCCGCGCACGCAGGCGGGCGGCGGCAGCTTCTTCGTGCCCCTGCTGACCGGTTTCCTGGTCGCTCGCGCCCTCGGCGGCTTCGGGGGCGGCTACTACGGCTACCGCTCGCCCTACCGCGACCGCTACTACCGCGGCGGCGCTTACGGCGGCTACGGCCGCGGCTACGGACAGCGGGACTACGTCACCGGCCGATCCTACGATCGCGGCTATACGGGGGCCGAGCGCTCCCGCAGCCCGGTCACGTCCCGCGGCGGCTTCGGCGGCGGCGGTCGCGGCTACGGGTGATTGGCTCCCGCTAGCGGAGCAGGTGGAAGCCGGCGAAGCCCAAGGCGCCGGTCGCGATCAACAGGCCGATCATCACCAGCAGACCGTCGCGCGCCACCAGCCCCAGCCCGAAGAACGCGATCGCCGCCGAGGGGAAGAAGGCCACGAACGGCAGCAACTCCAGCGGCGGAGTCATCAGGGCGAGGATCACGCAGACCAGGGCGACGAGCCTATCGGCGACACCTCCCGCCAGGAAGGTCATCCGGGGCTTCACCAACTTGTCCACGACGCGCGCCGGCTTGCGAGCGACCTTCACGGTCTTGCCAAGCTTGTCGGCCGGGACCTTGAGCTTGAGCAGAAAGCGCGGCAGCCAGAAGCTGTCGCGCCCGAACAGCAATTGCCCCGCAACCAGCAGGATGACGACGGCGACGGTCGAGGGCGCTCCGGGAATCGCGGACACCGGCGTCATGCCCAGCAGGCCGGTCAGCAGGAGCAGCGGCCCGAACGAGCGCCGCCCCACTGCATCCATGATCTGCTCGACCGAGACCCTTGGGCCGTTGTCGCCGGCGCAGCGGTCCAGCTCGTCGAGCAGCCCCTCAAGATCTCGCGGACCGTCAGCCTGCGGCATGCGACCTCCTGTCAAAGGTTAAGCGCCGAACCGCCGGCCTCTGCAGCAGGAACGAACTCACCCCCCGTCGGGTTCGCCGCAGCGTTACCGTGCGTTCGCCTTCAGCCGATCGTCGAGGAAGGTGAACACGTCGGCCCACTCGCTGATCTGCACGTCCCGCGTCGAGCCGACGCCGCCGTGGCCGGCCTCCGTGTCCGCTCGAACAAGCACCAGCCGTCGGTCGCCAAAGCGCGCCTTCGCGGCCGCAGCGAACTTCGCCCCCATCCAGGGGACCACGCGCTTGTCCCTCATACCGATAGTGACCAGGGTGTCCGGCAGGTCCGCCGACGTCGCCAACATCACGTAGGCGTCCTGCGCCAGCAGAGCCTTGTACCCGTCCTCGGTCCGCGGATCGCCCATCTCGCTGAACTGGTTGGCGCCGTTGGCGGCAGCCTCCAGCCGCGTCGGATTGAGGATCGCGACCCGCGGCAGCAGGGCGCCGAACAGGTCGGGACGCTTCTGCGCCACCACCGGGGCCAGCAGCCCGCCCGCGCTGGTTCCGGTCGCCGCAACTTGGCCGGGCCTTGCGACGCCTAACGCCACCAGTCGTTCCGCGCAGGCGATGAAGTCGGCATGCGCGTTAGGCTTGTTCCGCTCGCGTCCCCCCTCGTGCCAGGCGCGCCCGCGCTCGTTTCCGCCGCGCGTGCCGCAGTAGGCCACCGTCCCGCCCGAGCCCGTCCAGGCCAGCAGGTAGCTGTTGTACCAGGGCGTCGTGGTGGGCATGCCGTAGCTGCCGTAAGCCTCCAGGATCGTCGGTGCGGGCGCGCCGCCCTTGGGCCGCACTATCACCATCGGCACACGCGTGCCGTCGGCGCTCACCGCCTCCTCCCGTTGGACCTCGAAGGCGGTCGCGTCCGTCCATGTCACGGAGTCGAGGCCTAGCGACGTCAGGCGTCCGCCGTCCACGCGGTAGCTCCGCGGGGCGATGTTCCAGCCCATCAGGCTGAACACGACGCCTCGGCCGTCAGCTGTCGCGGCGGAGGTCGCGAAGTCGGCGTCGAACGGCAGGGCCACCTCCCGGGCCACACCGTTGTCAGGGATGAAGAGCAGGCGCGCGGCCCCGTCGCGTTGCGCGAACACGTAGAGACCGTCGGACGCCGCGATAAGGTTGTTCAGCACCAACCCGTCGGGGGTCGGGACGGGGGTGCGCGCGCCAGTGGCCGCATCGAAATGCAGCACCTGACCGTTGGGTGCGCCCTTGGTGCTCAGCAGCCACACGCTGCCCCCTCGTGTCGCTCCCCAGCTTACCTGGTCGGCCAGCGTGGCTATCTCGCGCCATTGCGGCCGGCCGGCGGCCACGTCCGCGCGCCGGGCCAGGAACATGCGTTGGTCGGCCCGCGCGTTCACAGCCCCGGCGAGCAGCCAGTCGCCCGTCCCGGCCGAATCGAGCACGGCGAACTGTGTAGCCTCCATGGCCGGGCTGACGGCGACGCCCGCGCCCAGGACCGGCGTGCCGGGGCCGCCGGCCAAGTCCGCCACATAGGCCTTGCTGTTCAGTGACGGATCCGGGCTCGTCGGATCCATTAGAGTGTAGCCGATCCGCGTGGGGCTCAGCCACGTAAGCTCGATCTCGCTCCAGACAGGAGTCAGGCGCTCGCGCACCTCGCGCCCGGTCGCTGTGTCGAGGAAACGGATCTCCCCCACCTCCGCCCCCGACGGCGACACGTGCACGGCCGCTATCCGGCCGTCGGGAGACAGGCTCCAATCCCCGACGGCGTCGTTCGCGCCGCCGCCGGCAGGATCGAACAGCACGCGCTCCTGCCCCCCTTCGCGAACCACCAGCTTCGCGATCTTGTCGGTTGGCTCGGAGCGGCGATAGACCAGCAACGGGCCGGCCGCTCTGACGTCGACGTACCGTACGCCCGACCGCGTTGCGGCTTCCAGCTTCGCCTTGAAGGCCGCGTGCTGCGGCTTGGCCCGCAGCTGCGCCACGCTCTCTTCTGACCATTTGCGCACCAGCGCGGCGACGTCCGCCGCGCGGTCCGGCTGCTCCATCCACCGGAAGTCGTCCACGGTGGCGACGCCGTAACGCGTCTCGCGCACCGGATCTGTCGGCGTCGCTACGTCAGGCGTTTTCAGTTGCGCCGCAGCCGACGTCGCCGCCAGCCACCCCACCAGCGCCAGGATCGAAGTTCGCATATTCGCCCGTCCCCGAACGTCGTTCTCTCGAGAGCCTGTCACGGGTCCGAATGGCGCACAACCGGCGCGAGATCTTACGCCTGCACAAGCGCTTTGGATCGGCGAGGAACGCGCAGCACCCGCCCGCGGTTGGTCGCCGAGCACGAAGGACGAACCGTATGACCAGACCGACCAGGATCTCCGAGATCGCCGTCGTCCTCACCGGCGCGTCCAGCGGCATCGGCCGGGCGACGGCCCTCGCGTTCGCCCGGCGTGGCGCAAAGGTGGCCCTGGCGGCGCGCCGCGCGGACGTGCTGGATGAGGTCGCGCGCGAATGCGGCGAGGCCGGCGGCCAAGCCGTCGCCATCCCCACCGATGTCACTGATCCTGAAGCCGTGCGGGCGCTCGCCGCCCGGGCCCAGGAGGCGTTCGGGCGCATCGACGTTTGGATCAACAACGCCGGCACGGGCGTCTTCGGCCCCTTCGCCGACACCGACCTGGGGCTCCACAGGAAGACGCTCGAGGTCGATCTGATGGGCGCCGTCTATGGCGCACACGCAGTGCTGCCGCTCTTCAACGCGCAGGGTCACGGCGTGCTGATCAACAACATCTCCCTGGGCGGCTGGGCGCCCACGCCTTACGCCGCCGCGTACACCGCCGCCAAGTTCGGGCTCCGCGGGCTGACCGCTAGCCTGCGCCAGGAGTACCAGAAGCAGCGCCACATCCACATCTGCGCCGTCTTCCCCGCCATCGTCGACACGCCGGGCTTTGAGCATGGGGCCAACACCTCAGGCCTCTCCATCGACCCGGGCATTCTCCTCTACGCGCCGGAGGACGTGGCTGAGACCTTCGTGCGCCTGGCGCGCCGGCCGAAGGCGGAGACCGCCGTGGGCTGGCCCGCCCGCGCCGCTCAGTTTGCGTACGTCACGGCGCGAGGTCCGACCGAATGGGCGGCCGCCGCCGCGATCCGGGGCGCGCTGCGCACCGCGGAGCCTGCGGCGGTGACGGAGGGCTCGGTGCTCTCACCCAGGCCAGAGGGCGTGGACGCCAGCGGCGGGTGGCGCGCCCGCAAGCGCCGGCCCTCGGCACGCACGCTCAACGCCGCGGCCGGCGCCGCGTTTGGCGCCACCGCCGCCGGGACCGCCCTCTTGCTGCTGCACCGGCGGCGACGCTCCGCCTGACGCGATCTCAGCCGTCCTGCAGGGCGTCGCCGCGGCCTGCGGCGCTGCGGGTGGTTCCGATGCGCCAGCCCTTGGGACATTCGCCCGCCATGCGATAGCGGCGGACCTGCCGCCAGGTCGGCTCCTTCGTGTCCAAGGACTTGAACGAAGCGGCGACGGTGAAGTCGCGGGTGGCATCGCCGCTCACTTCGCCGGCCACACCGTAGAGCCGCGGCCCGATACGGCACCGCGCCGCGAAGCGATCACCGTTGCGCACCGGCTTGTCCACGAGCTGGCACGGCTCGCCGTCACGCCAAGGCAGCGGCAATGAGAAGCTCTCCCGCACGAAGCGGTCCGCGCAAACCTCGACCGTCGAGCCGGGCGCTTCCGGAACACTCACTGTCCAAAGCGCCGGAGGATCGAGCGCAACGCTTCGCTTGGCGTACCGGCGCTCCACCGTCGCCAGGCTTGAGTCGCATCCGGCGAGGAGAAGGGTCAGAGGCAGCGCGAGGCGTGCACAGCGAAGGCCGGTCATGGACTACATCCGTAACTTCCGTTCAGATTACGCTTGTAGTCCGTCAGGTCAATACCCGTCGCTCGGTCGGAACGCCGACGCTTCCCCACCCGTTTGCACGGGCGAACACGGAGACATCACCCATGCCTACCCCCGCCGAGCTCGAAGAGAAGTTCTGGAAGTCGCTCAAGTCCGACATGACCGTCATGCTAGGCCTCGCCGGCGTCGAGGAAGGCCACAGCCGTCCAATGACCGCCCAGCTCGATGACAAGGGCCCGCAGGGCGCGATCTGGTTCTTCACCGCAAAGGAGACGGACCTGGCGCAAGCCGTCAGCGAGGGCGAAGGCCGCCGCGCCGTCTTCCACTTCGCGTCCAAGGGTCACGACCTGTTCGCCACCGTCCACGGCGAGCTGACCGCCTATAACGACCGCGAGACCATTGACCGGCTGTGGAACCCCTACGTCGCCGCCTGGTACGAAGACGGCAAGGACGACCCCAAGCTCCAGCTCCTGCGCTTCGATCCGGAGCGGGCTGAGATCTGGGAGAACGGCCACAGCCTGGTCGCCGGCGTCATGAGCCTCCTCGGGCGTGACCCGAAGAAGGACTACCAGGACAAGGTCGCCGAGGTCCGCCTCAACTAGGCGCATCCGGCCGGAGGCGCTGGCGGCTCAGGCCCGCGCCTCCCCACCGCGCTGGACCGTCAGCAAGGGGTGTCGGCCATAGGATCTCACCAAGTGCCGACGGCCGTCCGGACCGCGCCAGAGCACCCGGCTGTCCTCCCCGCCCCCATTCGCGCGCCGAGCTGCGAGATCCGCCGCCCGCAGGGCCTCACCGTCAGTATGGTGAGCCTCCGCCTCCCCTTCGGCCGGCGTCATCCACCACTGCCCGTCCTCCCAAGAGACGGTGAATTCCTGCACTCGCGCTCTTAGATGGCTCACGCAGCCGCCGCGCTCCGGTTTCGCTCGAACGCCTGCACCTGGCGCCACATGGCCTCGACCTCTGTGGGGGTGAGCACGACCAGGTCTCCGGCGACGGCGGCCCTTAGGCACGCGTCCGCCGCCTTCGACTCGTGGGAGATGCAATGGAGCCGTCGCTCGTCCACACCCCGGCTTAAGGCGCCGTCCATCAGCAGCTTCAGGATCTCGCCTTCCGCCCGGCCACGACGGCTCGGGTCCTCGCGAAAGTAGATTTCGTCGAAATAATCCACGGCCAGTGCGCCCATCTGGCGGATATCCTCGTCGCGGCGGTCGCCCGCAGTGGTGACCATGCCGATGGTGCGGCGGTGCTGCGGCCGCACGGCCTGGATCAGGCGCCCCAGAGCCTCGAGCCCAGCAGGGTTGTGGGCGTAGTCGACGATCACCCGCACACCTTCCTTGTCGACGACGTTCAGGCGCCCCGGATTCTGCTCGAAGGTCGAGGCGAAGCCGGCCAGTCCGCTACGGATCACGCTGACCGGAACCCCCAGCCCCAGCGCGATCAGGGCGGCGGCCATGGCGTTGGCGACGTTGAACTCCGCCGCGCCGGCGAATGCAGCGGGGATCTCGCCCACCTTGATGATCTCGTAGCGCTCGGGGCCATGCCTTACGACCAGCACGCCGCCTTCCGGTCCGGGCTCCCGCACCAGCGCTAGCCCGCCCGACGCGACATGGGCGGACAGCAGCTCCGACTCCTCGACAGGACGCAGGGAGAAGTAGGCGGGGACACCGCCGGCTCGGGCCTTCGCCGCCACGGCGAGCGGGTCGTCGGCGTTCAGGACTGACCAGCCATCGGGACGAACCGCCTCCACCACGACCGACTTGACCCGGGCGAGGTCCTCGATCGTGTCGATCCCCTTCAGGCCCAGGTGATCGGCCTGCACGTTCAGCAGGGCGCCGACATCGGCGGCGTCATAGCCCAAGCCCTCGCGCAGCATTCCGCCCCGCGCCACCTCCAGCACCGCCGTCTCAACCCGCTCATCGCTCAGCACCAGCCTTGCGCTGCGCGGGCCGCTGGCGTCGCCCTCGAGGATCCGCTCGCCGTTCACGTAAACGCCCGTCGTCGACGTCAGGCCCACCGCACGGCCGTGGCCGCGGAGGATTCCCTCCACCATGCGCGTGGTCGTCGATTTGCCGTTCGTGCCGGTGATCGCAACCACCGGCACGCGGCCGTTCCCGCTGTCACCGAAGAAGCCGCCCAGGACCGCTTCGGCGTCCCCGCCGAGATCCTCGCCATGCTCTGCGAGAATGCGTCCGCCGGCGACACGGACACGCCGCTGCGCAGCGCCCCATCCCAGTTGCAGCGCCCCGTCCTCCAGACGTGTCAGAGGCGTCTCCCGCCGCTCGGCGCCGTTCACAAGCTTTCGCAGGAGGGGCGGCGCCACCTCCTCGGCCAAGGCGGAGAGGGTCGCGATGGCCTCCTCCATATCGATCGGCCTGTCGGGTCCCGGGCCCAGACGGTCGAGGCGCTCGACGTCGCCCTCGACCTGCTGGAGCGCCAGTCGTCCGGCCAGCCGCCCGACTTCCTCCACAACGTACGGATAGAACATGTCGACGGCGCCGGGTTCGGTGGACGGGCGACGCACCTCCGCGACTGCGCCCAGACCCACGCGCGCCTGCAGCGCAGCGGCCAAGCTCTCCGCCGCGTGCGCCACGAACGGCTTCGCCGTCGCGCCTTCCAGGCGCACCCGGATCAGCCGGCTGCGGCTGAATAGATTGGGTCCCCGCAGGATTGAAACGCTGATGATCCGCATGTCCGCCTTCCCGACCACAGAACGGCGCGGCGGAACGAAGTTTCCTCACCGGATCGAAAATGTTCACCGCTTCAACGGCTTACCTAACTTATGTTAGCCCTGCGCGGGCGCCAGGACAGGGCGACAGCTGAGCGGTTCGGGGCTAATGTTCGGACAAGGTGCGGCGCCTGCGTCCAACGCTCGCGAGCGGTTCTGACCGGCGACAAAGTAGATACGCCTTCAGTAGGCGTGACTCTCCGCCGGCCGCTCCTCCAGGTGCCCGTCCTTGAGGGCGAACACCCGATCCATCCAGCCCGCCAGCTCCATGTTGTGAGTAGCGATCAGGGCGGCGACGCCCTCCTCACGGGCCAGGTCCGACAGCGATTGGAAGACGGCCCGGCTGGTCGCCGGGTCGAGATTGCCGGTGGGCTCGTCCGCCAGCAGCACCCGCGGCCGGTTCGCCAGCGCCCGGGCGATGGCGACGCGCTGCTGCTCGCCGCCCGACATCTGCGCGGGCTGGTGCTCCAGCCGCTTGGCGAGGCCCAGGTGGGTCAGGAGGTCGGCCGCGCGGCCCCGCGCCTCGGCGGGCGTCTTGCCCGCGATCCGCTGCGGCAGGGCCACGTTGTCCAGCGCCGAGAATTCCGGCAGCAGGTGATGGAACTGGTAGACGAAGCCGATCTCGCCCAGCCGCACGCGGGTGCGCTCGCGCTCCGGCAGGTCCGAGCAGTCGCGCCCGGAGATCCAGATCCGCCCCGCATCGGGATGCTCCAGCAGCCCGGCGGCGTGAAGCAGGCTCGACTTGCCGGAGCCCGACGGGCCGATCAGGCCAACGACCTCACCGGGATAGAGGTCAAGGTCGACGCCCCTCAGCACCGGGAGGCGCCCGGCCCCGGTGACGTAGGTCCGCTCCAGGCCGCGGACGGAAAGGACCGGATCACTCAAAGCGAAGCGCCTCCACCGGATCCAGCCGCGACGCGCGACGCGCCGTGGGCAGGGTCGCCAGGCACGCGGCGGCCAGCGAGAAGCCCACGATCAGCGCCACCTCGCTCCATTCCACCCGCGCCGGGATGTAAGGCAGGAAATAGACGTCGGGACTGAAGACCTGGGTGCCGGTCACCGTCTCCACGAAGATCTGGATCTCCTTGATGAAGGTGCAGAACAGCACCCCCAGCAGCAGGCCGGCCGCGGTGCCCGCCGCGCCGATCAGTGACCCCGCCATGAAGAAGACCCGCAGGATCGCGCCTTGGCTCGCTCCGATGGTGCGCAGGATGGCGATGTCGCGGCTCTTGTTCTTCACCAGCATGATCAGGCCCGAGATGATGTTCATCACCGCGATCGCCACGATCAGCATCAGGATCAGCCGCATCACGCGACGTTCCACCTGCAGCGCGTTGAAGTAGCTCGCGTTTCGGTCGCGCCAGTCCTGCACGATCGCCAGGCTCCCGGCTGCGCCCTGGATGGCCGACTTCGCGCGGTCCATCACCTCGGGATCTGAGCGATGCAGGGTGATCTCGACGGTGTCCGCCGTCTCCCCCCGCCCGAAGAAGAGCTGCGCCTGCTCGTAGGGCATGAAGATCACGGCCTGGTCGAACTCGGAGACGCCGACGCTGAACGTCGCCAGGACTGTGTAGGTCTTGCGCGTCGGTGTGGACCCGAACGCGGTGGACGCGCCCGACGGAGAGATCAGGCTGATCGGATCGCCGACCCGAAGCCCCAGGGTCGAGGCGAGCCCGTCGCCCAGCACCACGCCCTCACCACCAAACTCGCCGACGCCGAACCGGTCCAGAGACCCCGACCGGACCTCGATGGCGCGCGTCGCCTTCAGGTCGGCCGCGGGCACGCCGCGCACATAAGCGCCCCCAAGCTGCGCCCCTTCGATGAGGCTAGGGCTGACCACGGTGGGATAAGCCCGCTCCACAATGGGCAGGGCGCGGATCCGCTCGAGCGCCCGCTGGGTGGCTTCAGGGTCGGTCAGCACCGGCCCGCCGACGAAGGCGTGACCGTTGAAGCCCAGCATCCGACTGCGCAGCTCGGTCGTGAAGCCGTTCATCACGCTCATCACGATGATGAGCACGGCCACCGCCAACATGATGCCGATGAAGGCGATGACCGAGATCATCGCCACCCCGCCCTCTTTGCGCTTGGCCCGCAGGTAGCGCATCGCCAGCCCCACCTCCCAGGCGGAGAAGGGCTTGGCCGACCTCACCCCGGGCGTGGCGGCGTCGCTCACTTGGTCAGCCCCGAGAGCACGCTCTCGAGCGACGCGGAGTGCCGCTCTCCCGTCGCCCTGTTCTTGATCTCGACTTCCCCCGCCGCGATCCCCTTGGGCCCGATGATCAGCTGCCAGGGGATGCCGATCAGGTCCATGGTCGCGAACTTGCCGCCCGGACGCTCGTTGGTGTCGTCATAGAGCACCGCACGGCCGGCCTTGGTCAGGGCCTCGTAAGCGGTCTGGCAGGCCGCATCGACCGCCGCGTCGCCGGCTCGCAGCGAAATCAGGCCCACGTCGAAGGGCGCGACGCTCTCAGGCCAGATGATGCCGGCGTCGTCGTGGCTCGCCTCGATGATGGCGCCGAGCAGGCGCGAGACGCCCACACCGTAGCTGCCCATGTGCACCGGCCGCTCCACGCCGTCCGGCCCGGCCACGACGGCGTTCATCGGCCTCGAGTACTTTTCGCCGAAGTAGAAGATGTGGCCGACTTCGATGCCGCGAGCGGAAAGTCGTGCGGCTTCAGGCGTCTCCTGCTCGAAGCGCGCCTGGTCGTGCAGCTCCTCGGTCGCGGCGTAGCGAGAGGTGCGCTCGTCCACGATCCCCTGCAGATCGTCCCAGTCCACGTCCCCGCCAGGCGCCGGCATGTCCACTAGCGCCTTGTCGCAGAACACCTGGCTTTCGCCCGTGTCGGCAAGCACGATGAACTCGTGGCTGAGGTCGCCGCCGATCGGCCCCGTGTCGGCGCGCATCGGCACCGCCTTCAGCCCCAGTCGGGAGAAGGTGTTCAGATAGGCCACGAACATGCGGTTGTAGGCCTTGCGCGCGCCCGCCTCATCGACATCGAAGCTGTAGGCGTCCTTCATCAGGAACTCCCGCCCGCGCATCACGCCGAAGCGTGGGCGCTGCTCGTCGCGGAATTTCCACTGGATGTGGAACAGGTTCTTCGGGAGATCGCGATAACTGCGCACCGAGGCGCGGAAGATCTCGGTGATCATCTCCTCGTTGGTCGGGCCATAGAGCAGCTCGCGCTCGTGTCGGTCGACGATCCGAAGCATCTCCGGCCCGTAAGCGTCGTAGCGGCCGCTCTCGCGCCACAGGTCGGCGAGCTGGAGCGTCGGCATCAGCAGCTCGATCGCGCCCGCGCGCTCCTGCTCCTCCCGCACGATCTGCTCGATCTTCTTCAGCACGCGGAAGCCCAGCGGCAGCCAGGCGTAGATGCCGGCCGCCTCCTGGCGAATCATGCCGGCGCGCAGCATCAGCCGGTGGGAGACGATCTGCGCCTCCGACGGCGTTTCCTTCAGGACGGGCAGGAAATAGCGCGACAGGCGCATGGGGAATCCGCGGCTACGAGGGAGGTCGACCACTTAGCCGTTCCGCCCCCTGGCGCGCAACGCGGGACCGTCCGTCACCCTCCTCAGCGGATGGGGAACAGCTCCAGCGGGAACACGCCGGTGACGATGATCAGGATCACCACGGCCCAAACGATCGCCGCCACCCAGGTGGTGGTGATGAACTTGCGCTTCAGGTTCGGCGTCACTGGCGAGCCCGGATCACCGCCCTGTGCGTCCACGCCAGCTTCATGATGGCTCTGCATGCCCAGCGGGAGGACGCAGAACAGCACCACCCACCAGCAGATCAGGTAGATCGCGACGAGCGTGAAGGGCCCCATCAATACGCCTCCGCAGGGCTCTGCATGAGCTCGACGAGCACTCCGCCCATGTCCTTGGGATGTACGAAGATCACCGGCGTTCCGTGGGCGCCGATGCGCGGCTCGCCTGCGCCAAGGATCGTCGCGCCCTTGGCCCGGAGATCGTCACGCGCGGCGATGATGTCGGGCACCTCGAAACAGACATGGTGCTGCCCGCCCTTGGGATTCTTGGCCAGAAACCCGATCAGCGGCGAGTTCTCGCCTAGAGGCTCGATCAGCTCGATCTGACTGTTGGGCAGGTCGACGAAGCACACGCGCACCCCCTGCGCCGGCAGATCAAAGGCGGGGTGAATCGCGGTCGCGCCCAGAAGGTCGCGGTACAGCGGCATCGCCTGCTCGATCGACGGCGTGGCGATCCCAACGTGGTTGAGGCGTCCAATCATGACCTGGGTGGAGCACGGCGGCGGAGCGACCGCAAGCGCACGGCCGCCGCCCCGAGGGGAGAGGCCGCCTGTTCAGCAAACATCGCTTGGCGGCAGCCTCAGCAGCCCGCGCAGGCTCCAGTCCGGACCCTTGGCGTCCTTGATGCGCCAATCGTCAGGTCCGCGGAGGCAGAGCGTCCAATCTATGGTGACCGGCCGATCCTCATTCTTGAAGCGCGCCCTCACCACCGCCTCCCCCGCGCCGTCGGCGTATGGTTCGAATCGCAGGTCCGAAACGGCTCCGTCCTGTCCATCGATGCGGTAATCGAAGCTGACCGCGCCGACTTCGTCGCCGCCCTCGTCCGCCCTCAAGGCGGTGGCCACATCCTGGGCGAACCAGCGGTCGTTGTCTGCGCCCGACGGGCGCGACCCTTCCGCGTAGAGAGCCTTGAGCAGGGCGTCCGGCGTGGCGAAGCGGCCAGGCGCGTTCACCGCCGCCGCCGGCGCCGTGGCTGGCCTGTCGGCAGGGGGCGGGGGCGGCGATTCTCGCCCGCACGCCGCCACAGAAACTGCGACCAAGGCGACGGCGAACCTCAGCATGGCGACTCCCCCTGTCTCAGGGAGACGACGTTACACGCGCAGGACCACGGTCTCCACGATCGGGCGCCGGTCCCAGATGCGCTGCGAGGCCTTCTTCAACGTGCGGGCCACCGCCTGCTCGATGACGACCTCATCCTCCAGAGCTTCGCCCTTCAAGCGGCCGACAGCCGCCTCGACCTGCTCCGCCAGCTCGTCCAGCGCATCGTCCAGAGGCATGTCTTCGTCGCCGGGCAGGCCTAAGCCGCGCACCTCGATGTGACTGGCCAGGCGTCCCCGCCGGTCCAGCGCGAAGGAGACCACCAGCACCCCGTTCTGGGCGGCGTGGCGGCGCTCACGCAGCGCCTCACCGGCTTCGGGTACGAGCATGCCGCCGTCGACGTACAGCCGGCCCGACGGCACCTCGTCGATGATCTCGGGACCGCCGGGCGCCAGTCGCACCATGTCGCCGTTCCGCGGCGCAACGGTGTGTGGCACCTGCATGTCCTTGGCCAGGGCGCAATGCTCGATCAGGTGGCGGCGTTCGCCGTGGGTCGGCACCGCGATCTGCGGGCGCGCCCATTGGTACATCTGCTTCAGCTCGTCGCGGCACGGGTGGCCGCTGACGTGGATGCCCGGATGGTCCCGCTCGGTGTAGAGGCGCACGCCCAGCTCGGCGAGCTTATTCTGCTGGTTGCGGATCGGGATCTCGTTGCCGGGGATCACTCGCGACGAGTAGACGACGTGGTCGCCGTCGCCCAGCTTCACCGTCGGGTGGGAGCCGTCCGCAATGCGAGAGAGCGCCGCGCGCGGTTCACCCTGGCTGCCGGTGCAGATGTAGAGGATGTGATTCGGCGGCAGTGAGGCCGCCTCCTGGTCGGACAGGAACGGCTGCACGTCCTGCAGCAGACCGACCGACTTCGCCGCCGACGTGATGCGGTGCATCGAGCGGCCGACCAGGCAGACCCGCCGGCCCGCGGCCTCCGCCGCACGGATGACGCTGTCCACGCGCGCTACGTTGGAGGCGAAGCAGGCCACCGCGACGCGGCCCTTCAGACTCGCCACCAGGTTGGCCAGGGCGACCTTCACGTCCGCCTCCGAGCCGGCCGTGCCGTCCACGAAGACGTTCGTGGAGTCGCAGACCATGGCCAGCACGCCCTCGTCGCCCAGGCGACGGATGGTCTCCACGTCGGTGCGGGCGCCGACGACCGGATCCTCGTCGATCTTCCAGTCGCCGGTGTGCAGCACTGTGCCGAGCGGCGTCTTGATCGCCATGCCGTTCGGTTCGGGAATCGAGTGGGTGATGGTGACGAGCGTCACCTCGAAGTCGCCGAGCTTGATCGTGCCGCCCAGCGGCACCTCCCGCAGGTCGACCTGGTCCAGCAAGTCGGCGTCGCGCAGTTTCTCCCGCACCAGGAAGGCCGTGAAGGGCGTCGCGTAGACCGGCGCTTTCAGCTTCGGCCACAACCAGCCGATCGCGCCGATGTGGTCCTCGTGCGCGTGGGTCAGGATGATGCCTAGGATGTCGTCCGAGTGCTCCTCGATGAAGCGGGCGTCCGGCACGATGACCTCGACGCCAGGCGTCTGCTGGTCGCCGAAGGTCACCCCGACGTCGACCACGATCCACTTCCGCGCGTGCGGAGGGCCGAAGCCGTACAGGTTGAAGTTCATCCCGATCTCGTTCGACCCGCCGAGCGGCAGGAAGACGAGCTCGTCTTGTTCTCGATTTTTCATGTGCCTTCGGAAGTCGTGTTGCGCCGCCAGATTTCAAGGAGGCCACGCAAGGTGAGGTCAGGATCGAAGTGCTGGATCGACGCGGTCGCTCCTTCGAACAAGGAGGCGACCCCGCCGGTTGCGATCACCGTGAGGGGACGGCCGTACTCTCGCGTGATCTCGGCGATCAGGTGCTCGATCAGGCCGACGTAGCCATGGAACACTCCCGACTGCATGGCCGAAACCGTGTCGCGGCCGATCACGCCCGCCGGTTTGGCGATGGCGATGCGGGGCAGCTTGGCGGCGGCGTGGTGCAGGGCCTCCAGGCTCAGGTTCACACCGGGCGCGATCACCCCTCCCTCGAAGCCGCCATCCTCGCCGATGACGTCGAAGGTGGTGGCGGTGCCCGAGTCCACGATCAGCAGGGGCCCGCCATACATGATGAAGCCCCCCACCGCGTTGACGAGGCGGTCGGCGCCAGCTTCCGACGGTTTGTCGATGCGCACGGCCACGCCAAGCTCGGCGTTCTCGCCGACGACCAGCGGCTCGGTTTTGAGGTAACGGCGCGACAGGTTGCGCAGATTGAAAAGCGACTGCGGCACGACGCTGGAGACGATGCAGGCGTCCAAGTCCGAAAGCTTCAGACCGGCGAGCGTGAGCAGCTGATGGAGCCAGACCGCGTACTCGTCCGCCGTGCGGCTCGATTGGGTGGCGGTGCGCCATTGGGCGATCCAGTCCGCCCCGTCATGGACGGCGAACAGGGTGTTGGTGTTGCCCTGCTCGATGGCGAGCAGCATCGTGCGCCTCCCTTCAGGCCTTACGAGAAGAACACGTCGCCCGCCGTGATCCGGCGCGCGGCGCCGGACGCGAGCCGCAGGCGTAGCGCCCCGTCGTCCTCCAGCGCCTCGGCCACGCCCTCGATGGTCTCAGAGCCGAGCCGAGCTGCGCAAGGCCGGCCGAGCCCCTCGGCCCGCGCCCGCCAGGCCTGGGCGACAGGTTCGAAGCCCGCCGCTTCCCAGGCAGCGACGCGCGCAGTCAGGGCGCGGCCCAGCACGTCAAGCGCAGTCTCCGGAGTGGGCGGCGCAGTGACGTCGGCCCGCAGGTGATCGATCAGCGCGGCGGCCGGTCGCTCCACCTCGTTGGGAGCGGAGACGAGGTTCACGCCGACGCCGAGCGCGAGCCAGAGCGAACCGTCGGGGCGGGAGCCCGACTCCACCAGGATCCCGGAGACCTTGCGTCCGCCAAGGTGCACATCGTTCGGCCATTTGATGGTGACGAGCGAGGGCGGGGCGTAGGCGTCGAGCAGGTCGGCCACCGCCAGGGCGGCGACGAAGCTGACCTGCGCGGCCTCAGCCGCGGGGCGCGTGCTCGTGATCAGAAGGGTGGCCGCAAGATCGCCGGTTCCGGTCGACCAGGTCCGACCACGGCGCCCGCGCCCCTGGGTCTGGCGTTTGGCGGTGATCCACAGCGGACCGCCCTCTCCCGCCTCCGCGCGTCGTCGCGCCTCAGCGTTCGTGGAGTCGATCTCGTTGAGGGCGAGAACCGGGGTCGCAAGGCCCGGCGTCACCGAAGGCCCAGACCCGCCGCCGCCACACGTGCGGCGGGGTCGAGCCAGGTCAAGGCCACGAGCACGAGCGGGAAGGAGAACAGGGCGCCCGCATAGGCGACCCACTTGGCTTCGGCAGGCGGACCATCGACCTCGCCCGGGGCCGGGTCGAACCACATCACCTTGATGACCCGGAGATAGTAGAAGGCGGAGACCACCGAGGCCACGAGGCCGGCGACCGCCACCGGCCAGAGGCCGCCGTCAATCGCTGCCTTGAAGACGTAGTACTTCGCCCAGAAGCCCGAGAGCGGCGGCAGTCCCAACAGCGACAGCGACAGCACCGTGATCGCCAGGGCCAGACCCGGCTTAACGCGGGACAGGCCCGCCAGATCTTCGATCCGCGCCATCGAGCGGCCGTTCCGGTTCAGCGCCTGGAGACAGGCGAAGAAGGCGGTCACGTCGATCATGTAGAGGACCATGAAGACCAGCATGGCCTGCAGGCCCATGGCCGTGCCCGCCGCGATGGCGAGCAGCGCATAGCCGATGTTGGCGATGGACGAGTAGGCGAGCAGCCGCTTCAGGTCGCGCTGGGCGATGCCCCCGAACGCTCCGACGGCGTACGAGATGACGGCGATCACGACCACCACCTGGCGCCATTGATCGGCGACGCCGGGGAAGCTCTCAAGCAGAGCTCGGGCGAAGAGCACCATGGCCGCCACCTTCGCGGCGCCGGCGACGAAGGCCACGACCGGGGTCGGCGCGCCTTCGTAGACGTCCGGCGTCCACATGTGGAACGGCGCGGCGGACACCTTGAAGGCAAGGCCGCAGATCAGGAACACCAGGCCGAACACCACGCCCGTTCCGCCGTCGCCGCCCACCGCCGTCGCGATGGCGTCGAACTGGACCGAGCCGGCGAAGCCGTAGATCAGCGAGGCGCCGTACAGCAGCAGGCCCGAGGAAAGCGCGCCGAGCACGAAGTACTTCAAACCCGCTTCCGAAGACCGCTCATCGTCGCGCTGGAAAGCGCACATGACGTAGAGCGCCAGGGACTGCAGCTCGATGCCGATGTAGAGCGCGATCAGGTCCTTGGCCGACACCATGGCCGACATGCCGAGCACCGCCAGCAGGACCAGGATGGGGTACTCGAACCTGTTGTACCCCGCCCGCTTGAACCAGGGCGAGCCCAGGATGATGGCGAAGATCGAGCCCAGGAAGATCGCCACCTTGGCGTAGGCGGCCAGCGGATCCATCACGAACGAGCCCGCGAAGGCCTGGCCGTGCTGCGAGAAGGCCGCCGCGACGGCGGCGACGCCCAGCACCGCTGAGGACAGGGCGCCGATGAGACCAGACGACTTGTCGCCGAGCACCGCTCCCAGGACCAGCAGCGCAAGCGCGCCGCCGCCCAGGATCAGCTCGGGATAGACGAGAACCAGCGAGGAGGTGAAATCCATGTCCTTATCCGCCGATCGCGGTGCGGTAGGCGCCGACGAGGGCGTCGACGGAGGCGGTGGTCACGCCGAACACGGCGTTCGGATAGATGCCCAGCCACAGGGTGCCGATGATGAGCGGGGCGAAGATCGCGATCTCGCGCCAGTCCATGTCAGCGATGGTGGCCAGCGCCGGGTTGGTCATCTCGCCGAAGATCACCCGGCGGTACAGCGTCAGCGCGTAGACCGCCGACAGGATCACACCGGTCGCGGCCACGATCGCCGCCCACGTCGACGCCTCGTAGACGCCGACCATGGTGGTGATCTCGCCGATGAAGCCGGCGGTGCCTGGCAGGCCCACATTGGCCATGGTGAAGAGCATGAAGACGGTGGCGTAGACCGGCATGCGGCTGGCGAGCCCGCCATAGAAGGCGATCTCACGGGTGTGCATGCGGTCGTAGACGACGCCGACGCAGAGGAAGAGCGCGCCCGAGACCAGGCCGTGGCTCAGCATTTGGAACACCGCGCCCTGAACGCCGATCGCGTTGCCGGCGAAGATGCCCATGGTGACGAAGCCCATGTGCGCGACCGACGAGTAGGCGATCAGCTTCTTGATGTCGGTCTGACGGAAGGCGACGAGCGAGGTGTAGACCACCGCGATCACCGACAGCGTGAAGACCAGCGGCGCGAAGAGCTCCGACGCCTGCGGGAACATCGGCAAGTTGAACCGCAGGAAGCCGTAGCCCCCAAGCTTCAGGAGAATGCCCGCCAGGATCACCGATCCCGCGGTCGGGGCCTCGACGTGGGCGTCGGGCAGCCAGGTGTGCACCGGCCACATCGGCATCTTCACGGCGAAGGAGGCGAAGAAGGCCAGCCATAGCAGCTGCTGCACCATGTAGCCGAAGTCGTAGCGCATCAGCTCGGGGATGGACGTCGTGCCGGCGACGTTGGCCATGTAGAGCATGGCGGCCAGCATCAGGACGGAGCCCAGCAGGGTGTAGAGGAAGAACTTGTACGCCGCGTAGATGCGGTTCTTCCCGCCCCAGACCCCGATGATGATGAACATCGGGACCAGGCCGCCTTCGAAGAAGATGTAGAACAGGAAGAGGTCGAGCGCCGTGAAGACGCCGATCACGAGCGTCTCGAGCACCAGGAAGGCGATCATGTAGTCGCTGACGCGCTGCGTGATGCCCCAGCTCGCGCCGATGCAGAGCGGCATCAGGAAGGCGGTCAGCAGCACGAACAGGATCGAGATGCCGTCCACGCCCATGTGGTACTCGGCGCCGGCGAACCAGGGCACGCGCTCCACGAATTGGAAGCCCGGGTTCGACGAGTCGAACATGACCGTCAGCGCGATCGAGACCGCGAAGGTCGCCAGTGTGGTGATCAGCGCGATCCAGCGCGAGCCCCGCGCGGTGGCCGCCTCGTCCTTGGATGTCAGGCGCAGGAGCAGCGCCGCGGCGACGCCGACCAGCGGCAGGAAGGTGACGATGCTGAGGATCGGCATGACGTCAGGCTCCCCCGAGCGCGATCAGCGCATAGGTCAGAAGGCCCGCCACGCCGAGCAGCATGACGAAGGCGTAGTGGTACACGTAACCCGTCTGGATCTTTGACAGCCGGCGCGAGGACAGGAGCGAAGCCCAGGCCGCGCCGTTGGGCCCAAAGCGGTCGATGACGTTCTGGTCCAGGCCCTTCCAGAAGAAGTCGCCCATGGCCTTGGCGCCCTTCACCCAGACCAGGTCATACAGCTCGTCGAAGAACCACTTGTTGTAGAAGAAGGTGTGCAGCGGCCCGCCCTGCTCGGCCATACGCTTGGGCAGGCCGATCTTGACCAGGTAGAACCAGGCGGCGACGAGCAGGCCCGAGATCGAGGCCACGAGCGGAGACCAGATCACCCACTCGGGAACGTGATGCGCCTCCTCCATCACGTGATTGGCGGCGGCGGTGAAGATCGACCCGCGCCAGAACTCCGACTGCTGCTCGCCGATGAAGTAGGGCGCGAAGAGGAAGCCGGCCGTGACCGCGCCGAGCGCCAGCACGCCGAGCGGGATCAGCATGGTGATCGGGCTCTCGTGCGGCTTGTGATCGCCGTGGCCGTGACCATGGTCATGCGACAGGTCCGGCTCGGAGTGGCTCTCGGCCTGGGCGGTCGTGGCGTGGTCGTCCGCATGATGCGGGACCGCCATGTGGCCGTGGCCGTGCGCGTCGACCTGCTCCCAGTGCTTGGGGCCGTGGAAGGTCATGAAGGCCAGGCGCCAGCTGTAGTAGGCGGTTAGGAAGGCCACGAAGAGGCCGATGACGAAGGCGAAGGTCCCCACCGGGTTGTCGTGGCCGGCGGCGAAGGCGGCTTCGATGATCGAATCCTTGGAGTGGAAGCCGGCGAAGCCCAGGTGCAGCGGCGGCAGACCCACGCCCGTGATCGCCAGGGTGCCGATCATCATCGCGCCGTAGGTCAGCGGCAGGTACTTAGCCAGACCGCCCATGGAGCGCATGTCCTGCTCGTGGTGCATGCCGTGGATGACGGAGCCGGCGCCCAGGAACAGCAGGGCCTTGAAGAAGGCGTGCGTGAACAGGTGGAACATGGCCGCCTGGTACGCGCCCACGCCTGCAGCAAAGAACATGTAGCCCAGCTGCGAACAGGTCGAATAGGCGATGACCCGCTTGATGTCGTTCTGCGCCAGGCCGACGGTGGCGGCGAAGAGCGCGGTCACAGCGCCCACGACCGCGATCGTGTTCTTGGCGATGGGCGCATACTCGTAGAGCGGCGACAGCAGGCACACCATGTAGACGCCGGCGGTCACCATGGTGGCCGCGTGGATCAGCGCCGACACCGGGGTCGGGCCTTCCATGGCGTCCGGCAGCCAGGTGTGCAGGAAGAACTGGGCGGACTTGCCCATGGCGCCGACGAACAGCAGCAGGCCCGCCAGATCGAGGGCGCTCCAGGTGCGCCCCGCGAACTCCCAGGTGGAACCGGCGCGGCCGGCGATGAGCGGGAACAGCTCGTCGAAGCGTATCGTCCCGAACATCCAGAAGACGGTCATGATGCCGAGGGCGAAACCGAAGTCGCCTACCCGGTTCACGACGAACGCCTTGATGGATGCGGCGTTGGCGGTGGGCTTCTTGAACCAGAAGCCGATCAGCAGGTAGCTCGCCAGCCCCACCCCTTCCCAGCCGAAGAACAGCTGCATGAAGTCGTTGGCGGTCACCAGCGACAGCATGGCGAAGGTGAACAGCGACAGGTAGGCGAAGAACCGCGGACGGCTGTCGTCCTCGGCCATGTAGCCCCAGCTGTAGAGGTGCACGAGCGCGGAGACGGTGGTGACGACGATCAGCATGACCGCCGACAACGTGTCGACGCGGATCGACCAGGTGGAGCTGAAGTCGCCGATCTGGATGAACGGCAGCAGCTCGACGAGGAAGCTCTCCCGCGCGCCCCAGACGTGTCCGATGAAGGTCGTCCAGGAGAGCGCGCAGCTCAAGAATAGCAGGCCGGTGGTGACCGCCTGCGCAGGAATGGCGCCGATCTTCCGCCCGAACAGGCCGGCGACCAGGGCGCCGACAAGAGGGGCGAAGACGAGAACGGTGACGAGGAGCTCAGCCGACACGGGCCTTTAGCCTTTCATCATGCTGGCGTCGTCGACGGCGATGTCGCCGCGATTACGGAAGAAGGTGACGAGGATGGCCAGGCCGACCGCCGCTTCGGCGGCCGCGACCGTCAGCACGAAGAGCGCGAAGATCTGCCCGGACACGTCGTTCAGGAAGGACGAGAAGGCCACGAAGTTGATGTTGACCGAGAGCAGGATCAGCTCGATCGACATCAGGATGATGATGACGTTCTTGCGGTTCACGAAGATCCCGAAGACGCCGATCGTGAACAGGATCGCGGCGACGATCAGGTAGTGGGTCAGGGACAGACTCACAGCTCAACGCCCTTTCCGGTCTCGACCGAGGTGACTTCCACCGCGTCTTTGCGGCGACGGCCGACCTGTTCGTGGATGTTCTGGCGACGGACGCCAGGACGGTGGCGCAGCGTCAGGACGATGGCGCCGATCATGGCGACCAGCAGCACCAGGCCCGCCGCCTGGAAGAAGTAGACGTAATCCGTGTAGAGGACCCGGCCGATCGCCTCGGCGTTGGTCATCTCCTGCGCCACCTGCAGCGTTCGGCCGCGGGCGGCGCCGCGCTCGGCCACGGCCGCCGAGATCAGGATCATCTCGATCAGCAGGACGATCGCCACGAGACCGCCGACCGGCAGGTATTCGGCCATCCGTTCGCGCAGGCGCGTGAAGTCGACGTCGAGCATCATGACGACGAACAAGAAAAGCACTGCGACCGCGCCGACGTAGACGACCACCAGCAGCATCGCCAGGAACTCGGCGCCGAGCAGCACGAAGAGACCGGCCGAGGTGAAGAAGGCCGTGATCAGCCACAGGACCGAGTGCACCGGGTTCTTCGCCGTGATGACGAGGAGCCCGGCCGCCACGGTCACGGTGGCCAGCAGATAAAAGGCGATCGCCTGCAAACCCATCGGCGGGTCGGCCCCTGTCCTACAAAGCGGCCGGACCTTTCGCAGTCCGGCCGGCGCGACGCACCCTAAGGCGCGCCTGAATCGACGGCCCGTCCCTTAGCGGTAGGGCGCGTCCAGTTCCAGATTCTTCGCGATCTCCCGCTCCCAGCGGTCGCCGTTCGCGAGCAGCTTCTCCTTGTCGTAGAAGAGCTCTTCGCGAGTCTCGGTGGCGAACTCCAGGTTCGGGCCCTCGACGATCGCGTCCACCGGGCACGCCTCCTGGCAGTAGCCGCAGTAGATGCATTTGGTCATGTCGATGTCGTAGCGCGTCGTGCGGCGGCTGCCGTCCTCACGCGGTTCGGCCTCGATCGTGATGCAGTTCGACGGGCAGATCGCCTCGCACAGCTTGCAGGCGATGCAGCGCTCCTCGCCGTTCGCGTAACGGCGCAACGCGTGCTCGCCACGGAAGCGCGGCGATTGCGGGTTGCGCTCGAACGGATAGTTCACCGTCGCCTTGGGGCGCAGCATGTACTTCATCGACAGGCCGAAGGCGCCCAGCACGTCCAGCAGGAGCGCGCCTTTCAATGCCTGACCGACTCTCTCGAGCATCTTCCTACTCCTGGCAGCCGTGCGCCCGACGCGCTTCGATTGAAGCGCCGGCGCAGTGGGCGGCCTTGGCTTGCGCCTCGGTGCGGGCCAGTTCGGCCTGCTCCACCGAGGCGGCGTGATTGAAGTCGCCGGCGACATAGGCGCCGTTGCAGCCCGCCAGCAGCGCGGCCGCGGCGGATAGACAGACCTGGATCTTCATGGCGCGGCGCATCAGACCGCACCGCCTTCACCGAAGACGCGCCAGGCCGCGATCGCGACCACCGCCAGCAGCGAGGTCGGCAGGAAGATCTTCCAGCCGAGGCGCATCAGCTGGTCGTAGCGGTAACGGGGCACGATGGCCTTCACCACCGCCACCATGAAGAACCAGAACACGACCTTCAGGCAGAAGACCAGCACATAGAACAGGCCGGCGACCCAGCCGGGCGCGGCGTCCAGGAAGGTGGTCGGGAAGCCCGGGTGCCAGCCGCCGAAGAACAGCAGGCTGATCATCGCGCACATCAGCACGATGTTCGAATATTCGCCGATCATGAACAGCAGGTACGGCGTGGAGCTGTACTCGACTTGGTAGCCCGCGACGAGCTCGGACTCCGCCTCGGGCAGGTCGAAGGGCGGGCGGTTCGTTTCGGCCAGGAAGGAGATGAAGAAGATCACCGCCATCGGCAGCATGACGATGATGGTGGGGAAGGCGAAGGCGTGCCAGTCCCAGATCCAGCCGGCCTGGTTGTTGACGATGTCGGTCAGGTTCATCGACCCGACCAGCAGCAGCACGGTGATGATCACCAGGCCCAGGCTGACTTCGTACGAGACCATCTGCGCCGCGGAGCGGAGGCTGCCCAGGAACGGGTACTTCGAGTTCGAAGCCCAGCCCCCCATGATGATGCCGTAGACGCCCAGCGAGCTGATCGCGAACAGGTACAGGATGCCGACGTTGATGTCGGCGACCACCAATCCCGGGGCGAACGGGATCACGGCCCAGGCGCCGAACGCCAGCACGAAGCTGATCAGGGGCGCCAGCAGGAAGACAACCTTGTCGGCCCCGGCTGGGACGACGATCTCCTTGAAGACGAACTTGAAGAAGTCGGCGAAGGACTGAAGCAGGCCGAACGGACCCACCACGTTGGGGCCTTTGCGCAGCTGTACGCCGGCCCAGATCTTGCGGTCCGCCAGCAGCAGAAAAGCCAGGCTGACCAGCACGCCGACGGTCACGGCCAGCACGCCGCCAACGGTGGCCAGCGTCCAGCCGACCGGCGTCGCCCAGAAGGTGTTCGCTTCCATCGCTTACTCCGCCGCCATCGGCGCCGAGGTTGAGCGGGCGGCCGAGCACTCGGCCATGGTCACGCTCGCGCGGGCGATGGGATTGGTCAGGTAGAAGTCGCGGACCGCGCCCACGAACGGCGCGTCCGTGAGCTTGGGCGCGCGGCCCGGCGAGATCGCCGACAGGTCGAAGGCTTCCGGGGCCGGCAGGTAGTCGACGCGGCCGAAGGTCGGGTGCTCGGCCATCAGCTTGGCGCGCAGGTCCGCCAGGGTGTCGTACGGCAGGGTGGAGCCCAGGCCCGCCATGGCCAGGCGTTCAGACAAGGCCCGCAGGATGGCCCAGTCCTCGCGCGCCTGTCCCTTCGGGAACACCACCCGTTCGGCCAGCTGCACGCGGCCCTCGGTGTTGACGTATAGGCCCGGCTTCTCGGTGTAGGCGGCGCCCGGCAGAATCACGTCGGCGCGGTGCGCGCCGGCGTCGCCGTGGGTGCCGAGGTACACCACAAAGGCGTCCTTGGCCGCGGAGGTGTCGATCTCGTCGGCGCCTAGCAGGAACAGGACGTCGAGCGCCCCGCCCTTCACCATCTCGGGCGCGGAAAGGCCGCCCTCGCCCGGCACGAAGCCAAGGTCCAGACCGCCGACGCGCGCCGCGGCGGTGTGTAGGACATTGAAGCCGTTCCAGCCCTCGCGCACGACGTTGAAGGTCCGCGCGGCATCGGCGACCCCCTTCAGGACCGCGGCGCCGTCAGGACGGGCCAGAGCGCCCTGCCCCACGATGATTACCGGGGCTTTGGCGTTCAGCATCACCTCGGAGAATGCGTGGTGCGCGACACCCGTCAGCGTCTGCGGACCGGCGCCGAGATGAGTGTACGGGTACGTCAGGTCATGGCCGGCTTCCCCGATGACGCCGACCTGAAGGCTTCCAAGCAGCCAGCTTTTGCGGATACGGGCGTTGAGCACCGGCGCTTCGAAGCGCGGGTTCGAGCCGACGAGCAGGATCGCGTCGGCCTGCTCCAGTCCCAGGATGCCGGTGTTGAACAGCCAGCCCTGGCGCGGGCCATAACCGAGTGCGGCGCCATCCTGCCGGCAGTCGATGTTGGCGACACCCAGCCCACGGGCCAGGTCGAGCGCGGCCTTCATAGACTCAGCGTCCTGCAGGTCGCCGGCGACGATCCCGATGCGCTCGGCGCTCACGCCCCTCATGCGCGAGACGATCACGTCGAACGCCTCGGCCCAGGAGGCCTCACGCAGCTTGCCGTTTTCGCGGACATAGGGCCGGTCGAGGCGCTGACGCATCAGGCCGTCGACGGCGTAGCGGCTCTTGTCGGAGAGCCACTCCTCGTTGATCTCGTCGTTCACGCGCGGCAGCACGCGCATGACCTCTTCGCCCCGCGCGTCGGCGCGGATGTTGGCGCCCATCGCGTCCATGACGTCGATGGTCTCGGTCTTCTTCAGCTCCCAGGGCCGGTAGTTGTAGGCCCACGGCCGGTGGGTCAGCGCGCCGACCGGGCACAGGTCGTTGACGTTGCCCGACAGCTCGCTGGAGAGCGCGTGCTCAAGGTAGGTCGTGATCTCGGCGTCTTCGCCGCGGCTGATCATGCCGATCTCGGGCGTGCCGGCCACCTCGGCGACGAAGCGGACGCAACGGGTGCACTGGATGCACCGGTTCATGACCGTTTTGATCGTCGGGCCCATGAACTTCTCTTCGACCGCGCGCTTGTTCTCGCGGAAGCGCGAGCCGTCGCGGCCGTAGCCCATGGTCTCGTCCTGCAGGTCGCACTCGCCGCCCTGATCGCAGATCGGACAGTCCAGCGGGTGGTTGATCAGCAGGAACTCCAGCACGCCTTCGCGCGCCTTCTTCACCATCGGAGAGTTGGTGGTGATCTCCATTCCGTCCGCGGCCGGCAGCGCGCATGACGCTTGCGGCTTGGGCGGCCCAGGCTTCACCTCAACCAGGCACATGCGGCAGTTGCCGGCGATCGACAGCCGCTCGTGGTAGCAGAACTTCGGGATCTCCTCGCCCGCCATCTCCGCCACCTGCATGGCGGACATGCCGACCTCGAACTCGACCTCGACGCCGTTGACCTTAGCCTTAGGCATGACTCACTCCGCCGCCAGCGTCGCGCCGGCGAAATTGCCCCGGCGGCTGCGGTAGTTGCTGATGCGCTCTTCGATCTCCGGCCGGAAATGGCGGAAGAGCCCCTGGATCGGCCAGGCGGCGGCGTCGCCGAGCGCGCAGATGGTGTGACCCTCGACCTGGGTCGTGACGTCCAGCAGCAGGTCGATCTCCGAAGGCTCCGCCTCACCGGCCGCCATGCGCTCCATCACCCGCCACATCCAGCCGGTGCCCTCGCGGCAGGGCGTGCACTGGCCGCAGCTCTCGTGCTTGTAGAAGTAGCTGATCCGCGCGATCGCCTTCACCAGGTCGGTGGACTTGTCCATCACGATGACGGCCGCGGTGCCGAGGCCCGACTTCAGCTCGCGCAGCGAGTCGAAGTCCATCAGCGCCGTCTCGGACTGCTCGGCCGTGATCATCGGCACCGACGAGCCGCCCGGAATCACGGCCTTCAGGTTGCCCCAGCCGCCACGAACGCCGCCGCAGTGCTCTTCCAGCAGCTGCTTCAGCGGGATGGACATGGCTTCTTCGACGTTACAGGGCCTGTTCACGTGCCCCGAGACCGACATGATCTTCGTACCGGTGTTGTTGGGGCGGCCGAAGCCCGCGAACCACTCAGCGCCCCGGCGGAGGATCGTGCCGACCACCGCGATCGATTCGACGTTGTTCACCGTGGTCGGGCAGCCGTACAGGCCCGCCCCCGCCGGGAACGGAGGCTTCAGGCGGGGCTGACCCTTCTTGCCTTCGAGGCTCTCGAGAAGCGCCGTCTCCTCGCCGCAGATGTAAGCGCCGGCGCCATGGTGGACGTAGATGTCGAAGTCCCAGCCGTGGACATTGTTCTTGCCGACCAGGCGGGCCTCGTAGGCCTCCTTGATCGCGGCTTCCAGGATCTCGCGCTCGTAGACGTACTCGCCGCGGATGTAGACGTAGCAGGCGTGCGCCTGCATCGCGAAGGAGGCGATCAGGCAGCCTTCGATCAGGAGGTGCGGGTCGTGCCGCATGATCTCCCGGTCCTTGCAGGTGCCGGGCTCCGACTCGTCGGCGTTCACCACGAGGTAGTGCGGACGGTCCTTCACCTCCTTGGGCATGAAGGACCACTTCAGGCCGGTCGAGAAGCCCGCACCGCCGCGGCCACGCAGTCCGGAATTCTTGACGTTAGTGATGATCCAGTCGCGGCCCAGCGCCAGCATGTCCGCCGTCGCGTTCCAGCAGCCGCGCTGGCGCGCCCCTTCAAGCCGCCAGTCCTGGAGGCCGTAGAGGTTGGTGAAGATCCGGTCCTTGTCCTGCAGGATGCCGACCATACGCGAAGCGCTCCCAACCCGATGCGCTTGAGGCTTCGGCCGCTCCGCGACCTGGAAATCTGGCGCTCGGGACTGCGATCCGGGCCGCCGGGCCCGGACTCGGCGGCCCGTGTACCGCGCTGCGGAGCGAAGTCCAACCGCGAAGTCGAACCTATGTTCGCAAAAGGAAAATCGGCCCCGGAACTTGAGAATGGCTCTCAACAAGAACGCTGATAACTCGGCTCACCCGCGGAAGGGATTCGCCTTCTGCCATTCGCGACGACGGATGTAGACGATGAGCCAGCAGCCGAGCGCTCCAATGAGGCAGAATACCCCCATCGGCCGATAAACGCCGAGGTCCACGTCGAGGAGTCGGCGAGCCAGGATCAGGCACAGCCCGGTCAGAGTGAACACCCAGGCCGCGTACTCGAAGGGGCCGCCGATCTTGCTCAGCTCGCGACGGTAGGCGAGACGCCGCCGTGCGGTTTCGCGCGGGTCGTTCGCGCTCACGCGGCCGGTTCGGGCTCGGGCGCGTTCGGCAGGCGCGTGATCGGCCGGGCGGCCGAGCCGTCGTAGAGGGAGGGGTCAGTGAGCGTAAGCGGCCCGCCCTCAGGCTCCGAGGACTTGCGCCCAACGTAGCTGCCGGCCTTGGGCGACTTGCCCGCGCGGAAGTCGTCGAGGATCTGCTTCAGCGTCTCAGGCGTCAGGTCCTCGTAGTAGTAGTCGTTGATGGCGGCCATGGGCGCGTTGGAGCAGGCGCCGAGGCACTCGACCTCCTCCCACGTGAACCAGCCGTCGACCGACATGTGGTGTTTGGCGCCGATCTCCGTCTTGCAGACCTTCATCAGGTCGTTCGCGCCGCGCAGCATGCACGGCGTGGTGCCGCAGACTTGGACCAGCACCTTACCGACCGGCTCCAGCTGGAACATCGTGTAGAAGGTCACGACTTCGTAGACGCGCACGAAGCTCATGCCGAGCTGCTCGGCGATCAGCCGGAGCGCGGGTTCGGAGACCCAGCCTTCCTGCTTCTGGGCGAGCCACAGCAGCGGGATCACAGCCGACTGCCGCCGGGTTTCGGGGTATTTGGCGAGCCAGAAGGCCACCTTCTCCTGGGACTCGGGAGTCCAGGCGAAGGACGCGGGTTGTTCCTTGGCGAGGCGGCGGACGCTCATGCTGTTCTCTCGGTGATCGGCCGCTTTGGCCGACTCCTCGGTCGGAGGAAAATGATCGAGCCGCTCAATAAGCCAGTTTGGCCACGGGTAAAGGGGCGGCGCTGCGAAACCGGGGAACGGAGACGCCCGGCCGCGGCCGCCTCAGCGCCCCCAACTGATGCCGAACCAGCGCTGCAGCCGATCCTTCCACATCTGCTTCTCGACCCGCCGCAGGTCACGGAGCCACCAAGCCGTGGGCGGCAGCACCCGCAGGATCAGCTGGCCCACCAGGATGAACAGGACCATCCAGAATAGGCTCAGCCACATGGCGCTCCACCAGCCCCTGCCCGCCTCGGTGAAGGCATGACGGAACGCCGAACGCACGAGGAAGACGCCGGCGAGAGGCACGGCGCTCAGGGCCAGCTGGGCAGCCACGAACTTGACTGCGCCAAGCGCCCTCCGGCGATGCGGTGAAGCGAGGGTCGTCAATATCACCGTGGCGATGAGGACGCCGACGAACCAGCCCCACCGCGCCGATGACCAGTCCGGCTGGATCCACCAGCCGTCAGGCGTCACCGGTCGATCTCACCGAACACGATGTCGAGGCTGCCCAGAATCGCGCTGACGTCGGCGAGCATGTGGCCACGGTTCATCATGTCCATGGCCTGCAGGTGCGGGAAGCCGGGCGCGCGGATCTTGCACCGGTATGGCTTGTTGGTGCCGTCGCTGACCAGATAGACGCCGAACTCGCCCTTGGGGGCCTCGACGCAGGCGTAGACCTCACCGGCTGGCACGTGGAAGCCCTCGGTGTAGAGCTTAAAGTGGTGGATGAGCGCCTCCATCGAGCGCTTCATCTCGCCACGACGCGGCGGGGTGACCTTGTTGTTCTCGATCAGCACAGGGCCGGAGGTCTTCCGCAGTCGCTCGATGCACTGCTTCATGATGCGGATCGACTGGTACATCTCCTCCACCCGGAGGAGATAGCGGTCCCAGCAATCGCCGTTCTTGCCGATGACGATATCGAATTCGAGGTCCGCGTAGCACTCGTAGGGCTGCGACTTGCGCAGGTCCCACTTCACGCCGGACCCGCGCAGCATGGTCCCCGTGAAGCCCCACGCGAGGGCCTGTTCAGCGCTGACCACGCCGATGTCGACGTTGCGCTGCTTGAAGATGCGGTTGTCGGTGACAAGGCTCTCGATGTCTGCGAGCGCCTTGGGGAACTGCTCGATCCAGGTCTCGATATCGTCGATCAGATCGGGAGGCAGGTCCTGGTGCACGCCTCCCGGACGGAAGTAGTTGGCGTGCAGGCGCGAGCCAGAGGCACGCTCGTAGAACACCATCAACTTCTCGCGCTCTTCGAAGCCCCACAGCGGGGGCGTGAGCGCGCCGACGTCCATAGCCTGTGTCGTGACGTTCAGCAGGTGGTTCAGGATGCGACCGATCTCGCTGTAGAGCACGCGGATCAGCTGCGCCCGGATCGGGATCTCAATACCGAGGGCTTTCTCGATGGCCAGGCAGAACGCGTGCTCCTGGTTCATCGGGCACACGTAATCGAGGCGATCGAAGTACGGGATATTCTGGAGGTAGGTGCGCGCCTCCATCAGCTTCTCGGTGCCGCGGTGGAGCAGGCCGATATGCGGATCGACGCGTTCGACGACCTCCCCGTCCAGCTCGAGCACGAGGCGAAGAACGCCGTGCGCAGCCGGGTGCTGAGGCCCGAAGTTAATGGTGAACTTGCGGTCGTCCGGGTCGCGGTCCGCGACTTCGGTGGCGGCAAGCTGGGTCTGACCGGCGCCGGCCATGGCTTATCCCTTCGCCTGGGGCGCAGGCGCCGGCGCGCCCGGCGCCATGGCGACTGCGGCTTTCTCGTCGCCGGGCAGGACGTACTTGGCGCCCTCCCATGGCGAGAGGAAATCGAACTGACGGAATTCCTGGGTCATCCGCACGGGCTCGTACACCACGCGCTTCTGCTCCTCGTCCCAGCGCACCTCGGTGTAGCCGGTCATCGGGAAGTCCTTCCGGAGCGGGTGGCCGGTGAAGCCGTAGTCGGTCAGCAGCCGGCGCAGGTCCGGATGGTCCGCGAACAAGATCCCGTACATGTCGAAGGCTTCGCGCTCGTACCAATCGGCGCAGATGTAGACCGGAATGATCGACGGGACAGGCGTGGCCTCGTCCGTCGTCACCCGCACGCGCACGCGCAGGTTCGTGGTGACCGAGAGCAGGTGGTAGACCACGTCGAAGCGACGCGACCGGTCGGGGAAGTCCACCCCGGCCAAGTCGATCAGCTGCTGGAAGCGGAAGTCGTCGCGCAGGGCGGTCATCACTTCGACGATACGTTCGCGCTCGACCTCGACGTTCAGCTCGTCGAAGGCGATCGCCCAGCCGATCACGGCGTCGCCAAGGCGAGCGGCGATCTGCTCTCCAAGGGTGGCCAGGGCGCTCACCGGCGGCTGCGGGGTGGAGATGGCGGTGTCGGACATCTTCCCTTCCCTCACCGCTCGATCGAGCCGGTGCGGCGAATCTTCTTCTGCAGCTGCAGCAGGCCGTAGAGCAGAGCCTCGGCCGTGGGCGGGCAGCCCGGCACGTAGACGTCCACCGGCACGATCCGGTCGCAACCGCGCACGACGCTGTAGCTGTAGTGATAGTAGCCGCCGCCGTTGGCGCAGCTGCCCATGGAGACCACGTAGCGCGGGTCCGGCATCTGGTCGTAGACCTTGCGGAGCGCGGGAGCCATCTTGTTGGTCAGCGTGCCGGCGACGATCATCAGGTCCGATTGGCGCGGGCTGGCGCGTGGGGCCATGCCGAAGCGCTCCATGTCGTAGCGCGGCATCGACGCCTGCATCATCTCGACGGCGCAGCACGCCAGGCCGAAGGTCATCCACATCAGGGAGCCGGTGCGCGCCCAAGTGATGACGTCGTCCGCGGCGGCCACGAGGAAGCCCTTGTCGCCCAGCTCCGCGTTCACCGCCTCGAAGAAGCGGTCGTGGACCTTAGGGTCGTAGCCCTCGACAGTGGAGCGGGCCGCCGCTCCATAGGGGGTGACCAGGCCCTGGTTAGGCGCCTCTACTCCCATTCGAGGGCTCCCTTCTTCCACTCGTAGATGAAGCCCACCGTCAGGACGCCGAGGAACACCATCATCGACCAGAAGGCGAAGTGCATCTCGGCCTTAGGCAGGTCGAACAGCGACACGGCCCAGGGGAACAGGAAGGCGACTTCCAGGTCGAAGATGATGAAGAGGATCGACACCAGGTAGAAGCGCACGTCGAACTTCATGCGGGCGTCATCAAAGGCGTTGAAGCCGCACTCATAGGCCGACAGCTTCTCGGTGCCAGGGTTCTTGGGCGCGATCACCCAGGCGGCGATCATGAAGCCCAGGCCCAGCACGACCGCGATCCCCAGAAAGATCACGATCGGCAGATATTCCAACAGGAACGCGTTCATGAGGTCTCTTTCGCCGTCGCGAACCCTGAAGCGGGGCGGACGGATTCGTGGGCCCTTCTAGACCATGCACTTGCGGCGTTGAAAGGGCGCCGGAGGCTTGAGAATCGTTTTCATGGCGCACGCCGCCGTCGAGGCGAAAAAGTCGTGCAGGTCGCGCTTGACAGCCATCGGAGCCGCACCCTATTACGCGCCCCTCACGACGACGGGCCTTGGCCCATCGCCGCGCGGGTGTAGCTCAGTTGGTTAGAGCGCCGGCCTGTCACGCCGGAGGTCGCCGGTTCGAGCCCGGTCACTCGCGCCACTCTCTCCTTCCCTCGCGAAGGTTCGGGTGGCGCTCCCTGACGCTGCACCTTCCCAGAAACTCCGATCGCTGCGACCTTGGTCCGACCGCATTGCGCTGCTCGGTCTGGAGGGCTCGTGCGCCTGCTTATCGTCCTGACAGCCTGGATCGCCGCGGCTGCAACCTCTGCGCCCCCCGCGGTCGAGGACCTGTCCTGGCTCGCCGGCAATTGGGAGCGTACGACACCGACGGGCAAGGCGGAGGAGGTCTGGCTGCCGCCCGCCGACGGCGTCATGGCCGGCGTCGGACGCACGCTGCGTCAGGACCGTGCCCCGCTCGTCGAGTTCATGAAGATCACTACCGAAGCGGCGGGGATCACCTTCACCGCCGTGCTGCCCAACCAGGCGCCCACGTCTTTTGTGCTGGTGCGCGGGGGGCCCGATGAGGCCGTGTTCGAGAACCCCACCCACGACTTCCCGCAGCGGGTGATCTATCGCCGCTGTGACGCCGATCTCTGCGCCCGCATCGAAGGCGGCGTGACAGCGCAGGAGTGGCGGTATGAGCGGGTTCTGCCTCCGCAATGAAAACGCCCCGGCGGGAGGGCCGGGGCGAGGCGTGCGCTCTGGGCGCTAGGATCTTCTGAGCGGGGGCGCGTCAAGCCGCGCCACAGAGCTAGATCGATGGCGGTCGTCGGCGTTTGAGCCGCCAGAGGAGGACCTCCCTCTGGGGTCCTTGCAACGGCGTGTGTCGGTCGCACATGGCGGCTCTCCTCTCAGTGTTGAGCGGCGCGCGCGTGCGGGACCAAGGCCTAAGTCGTCTCCTGCCTTCCCAGTATCGGGTCAGCATTGGCGCATCGCACGTGACGCCAACCAATCAACGCGAACATCGGGCAAATGTATCCATGTTCTTCGATCGGGAGACGACAGCGAGGCGGTCGCAGATCATTTGATGAACGCCACCTTCCACTTCGCGCGTCAGGTGAAGCGGCGAGCCACTTCCTCGCCGATCGCCAGTGATGAGGTGAGGCCCGGACTCTCGATGCCGAACATGGCGACCAGCCCCGCCACGCCATGGCCGGATGAATCGTCGATGACGAAGTCCGGCTGCGCCTCTCCCTCCCCGTGGAGCTTGGGCCGAATGCCGGCGTAGTCGGGGCTGAGAGCGCCGTCCGGCAGCCCCGGCCAGAAGCGGCGGATGTAGGCGTAGAACGCCTGGGCCCGCGCGCCGTCCACGTCGTAGTCCTCGCGCTCCACGAACTGGAGGTCCGGGCCGAAGTGCGCTTGCCCCCCGAGATCGCGCTTGTAGTGGACACCAAGGGCTCCCTTGATGGGCGGCGGGTACACCAGTCGGGAGAACGGCGGACGGCCGGACAGCACGAAGTAGCTGCCCTTGCCGTAATGCAGCTCCGGAATTCGCTCGGATGGGAAGCCCTCCACCCGTTCTGCGCAGGCCTGGGCGCCCAAGCCCGCCGCGATCACCAGGCGCTCCGTGGTCAGTGTCGTCGGCTCCTCGCCCCCCACCTCCAGCGCAAAGCCGCCGTCCGGCAATGGCCTTGCCCGCTCCAGCGGCGCGCTCAGCGCCACCGCCCCGCCGGCGGCCTCGATCTCCCCCTGCAGGGCCAGCATGTACCCGTGGCTGTCGAAGACGCCGCTCTCCTCCGACAGGAGGGCCCCGACGCTGTTCAGCTCCGGCTCCAGCGCCCTAGCCTCATCCGCGGTCAGGCGGCGAACTCCCTCCACCCCGTTGATGCGCGCTTGCGCCTCGATTCGGTCCAACGCCTCCAGCTCGGCGGCCTCAGTGGCCGTGACGATCTTCCCGCAGCGGTCGTAGGCGACGCCATGCGCCTCAAGAAACGGGTAGAGGGCGCGCCGTCCTTCCACGCACAGCCGCGCCTTCAGGGATCCCGTCGGGTAGTAAAGGCCTGCGTGGATGACTTCGGAGTTGCGTGAGGACACGCCCGCACCGATCCGGTTCTCCCGCTCGATAACGATGGTGGAGAGCCCTCGCTTGCCCAGCGCATAGGCGCAGGCCAGGCCCACGGCTCCCGCCCCGATCACCACCGCGTCCGTGTCGAAGGTGGTCATGCGCCCGTCCCCATGAGGGCCGAACGCGCAAGCGGCGCGCGAAGATGCCTCAATCGACCCTCGAATAGGTCTTCGCGTGGTCCTCTGCGGCTTTCAGCAGTCGCAGGGTGTTGCCACCCATCACCTTGGCGATGTCCGCCTCGGAGTAGCCCGCGGCCCGCAGCCGCGCCGTGATCTTGGGCAGGTCCGTGACGTCCTCCATGCCGACCACGCCTCCGCCGCCGTCCCAATCGGCGCCAAGGCCCACATGGTCCACGCCCATCAGTTTCAGGGCGTGCAGCACGTGCTGCATGTAGTGCTCGAACGTCGCCTGCGGCCGGTTGAAGCGCCGGTCCAGCTCGGCGCGGTCGCGGCTCAACGCCCGCGCTTGGGCGGGAGTAAGCCGCCCAGCGGCTGGGTAGCGTGCGTTCAGCGCCGCCAGCGCCTTGTCGTACCCGGCGTCCGATGAAGTCGTGATCAGGAAGTTCGAAACCGAGTTGATCTGGATCACCCCGCCGGTTTCCGCCAGCCGCTTCAGCCGCGGGTCGTCCAGGTTGCGGGGGTGTGAATGCAGCTCGCGACAGCCATGGTGGGACAGGATGAGCGGCGTCTTGGACAGGCCGATCATCTGGTCGATCGCCTTGTCGGAGCTGTGGGACCCGTCGACCACGATCCCGAGGCGGTTCGCCTCGGCCACCCACTGGACGCCGAGCGGGCTGAGCCCGCCCCAGGTCCCCTTGCCCGTCGTGGAGTCGCCGTACTGGTTGTCGGCCGAATGGACCGGCCCCGCCATGCGCACGCCCAGCCGATAGAAGGTCTGCAGGAGCGTCAGGTCGTTCTCCAGCGGATAGCTGTTCTCGATCGACATGTAGACGACGCGCTTGCCAGCGGCGGCGATGCGCGCCGCGTCGTCTGAGGTCAGCGCGAGGGCCATCTTGTCGTCGTGCCTGGCGACCATCTCGCGAATCCAGGTCGCCCGCTCCAGCGCCTGATCGCGCGCGGCCCGCATGCCCTCGGGCGTGAGCGGCCCTTGGGGCGTGTAGATCACCCAGAAGCCGCCATCGAGGCCGCCCCGCTCCATGCGGGGCAGGTCCACGTGGGACAGCGGCCCTTCGGCGGAGTGGTCGTCGCCGATGCTCCAGCCGGGACGTCCAAGATTGGCGGGCGTGTCGAGGTGGGTGTCGAGCACCAGCAGCCGCTCGTGCAGCGCGCGGTCCGCTCGGGAGACTTCGTCCTGGGCCGCCGCCGGACCGCAGGTCACGACCGCTATGGCCGCGGCCATCATCAGAATGCGTCTCATCGCCCCTCTCCCCAAACACCTGGGGGAGCTAAGGCCCGACGACAGGAGCGCGTCAATGCACGCGCGCTAGGCTCTTCACCGGCTCGGAGAACGCCGGGTCGCCGGTCAGTTCGGCGTAGACCTCGCAAAGGTCCGTGAACACCCGGTCCCACGCGAAGCGGCGAACGGTGTGGCTCCGGGCCGCCGCTGAGATCGTCGGCAGGTCGCGCTCGAACAGGGCGTCGATGGCCTCTGCGAAATGGGCGGGATCGGTGCTGTGGGCGAATTGCCCGACCTGTTCGTTGACGGTCTCCGCCACACCGCCCGCGCGCACGCCGACGACCGGCAGGCCGCAAGCCATGGCCTCCAGCACGATCAGGCCGAAGGGCTCGCGATGGTTGGCGTGCACGAACGCGTCACAGCTGGCCAGCACCTTCGCCAGCCCCTTGGGATCGCGTTCGTAGTCGAGGCACAGCACCCGCTCGGTCGGCTGGCAGAAGGCGCCGGCTCCGACCAGCAGCAGGACGTAAGGGTCGCCCAGCCGGTTCACGGCGTCGATCATCACGTCGATATTCTTTTCGCGCGCCGGGCGTCCCGCGAACACCAGCAGGCGCTTGTCCGGCGAGAGGCCCAGTCGTCTCAGAAGGGCGGCGCGATCGCGGCGATCAGGGCGGAAGGTGTCCACATCGACACCGAGCGGGCGGCAGACCACGTCCTGGACGCCGGCCTCCAGCAGCCGGTTGGCGATGAATTGGCTCGGCGCGACCACGCGGTCGAACTGCTTGAAGGTGCGGGACCAGCGCTTCTCGACCGGCTTCTTGGCCCACTCGCCAAAGTGCAGCGCCGCCAATGACGCGGGGTCTGAGTGGCAGAAGCCCACGACCGGAACTCCCAGTCGTTGCCCCGCCTCGATCGCCGCAAGTCCAGGCGTGTAGATGTCTCCCGCCTCGATCACCGAGGGCGAAAGGGTCTCCAGGAAATCGGCCCACTTCGCCACGGACTGGGGCCAACGATAGCCGTCGCCGAAAGGCAGGCGCGCGGCGTGGATGGTGACCAGCCCGTCCTTCGCCTCGGAGCGCTCGCCCGGCACCACCAAGGTGTGGCGGACGTCGGGCCGCTCACCCCTGATCCATGCGCGCTTGGCGTTCAGGTAGCGTTTAACGCCGCCGCTTCGCGGTGCGTACAGCATGGTGCTGTCGACCAATAGGGACCGCTCGTCGTTGGCGCTCCGTCGGAGCGCTCGCAGGGTCTGTGTCTTGGGGCTCTCCAGTGCGGGGAACCACGGATCGCGGTCGAACTCGAACGACAACGGGCGCCCTCCTCCGGTTCTTTCGTGGCTCGTAAACGCGCAACTCGGAATCCGGTGCACGGCTTAGCTACGCTGAATATAGGAAGGAACTTAGCTCGCACATCTCCGTCGTATCACGGAGCATCCGCTGCGGACGGAGAACCCTTGGCCAGCTTCGTATTCACCACCTGGGAAGGCGGCGGCCACGTCACGCCCGCCCTGATCGTCGCGGCCGCGCTCCAGGCGCGCGGGCACCGCATCCGATTCGTCAGCGACGCTTGCAACGCGTCAGACGCGGAGGCCTTCGGTCTGCCGTTCGAGTCTTGGAGGACCGCGCCGAACCGACCGGACAAACGGCCGGAGACCGACCCGCTGAAGGACTACGAGGCCGGCTCGCCGGCCGAGCTGATCGCGCGCCTCTGCGACAGGGTGATGTGCGGCCCGGCCTCGGCCTACGCCGCCGACGTCCAGGCGATCCTGGCTGAGACGCCCGGCGCCACCGTCGTGAGCCAGGAACTGCTGTTCGGGGCCATGATCGGGGCCGAGGCCGCGCACGCGTCGCTCGCCCTCCTGACCGCCAACCTCTGGCCCTTCCCCACATTGGAGGGCGTGCCGCCTTTCGGCGCGGGGTTCGCACCGGCGGACGACGAATTCGGCCGACAGCGCGACGCCATGGTCCGGATGGCGACGGAGGCGCTGTACGATCAGCACCTGCCTCAACTCAACGCAGCGCGCGAGACGGCTGGACTAAAGCCGTTGACGAACCTGCTGCAGCAGCCGCACCGCGCTCAGCGCGTCCTGCTGGGCGTGAGCCGCGCGTTTGACTTCGCGCCGGCGTCTCTCCCCGCCCAGTTCCGCTACGTCGGCCCCCAGCTGGCCGATCCCGCCTGGGTCGAGCCTTGGGTCTCGCCGTGGCCTGCAGACGACCGGCGACCGCTGGTCCTCATCGCCTTCAGCACCTTCTTCCAGGGTCAGACGGAGACCGTCCGTCGGGCGGTGGAGGGAGCGGCGACCTTGCCGGTCAGGGTGCTGGCGCTGCTCGGGCCGGGACTGCCGCCGGGGTCTGTCGCCGCGAATGACAATGTCCAGGTCGTGGCCAGCGCTCCGTTCTCGCAAGTCCTTCCGCTCGCGTCCGCCGTGGTCACGCACGCCGGCCACGCCTCTGCGGTGCGCCCCCTGCTTGAGAGCGTGCCGCTCATTTGCCTGCCGATGGGGCGCGACCAGCCTGACAACGCCGCCCGCGTGGCTGCGCGAGGCGCCGGCCTTGTCCTTTCCGCCGATGCGTCCGCCCAGGCTATCGGCGAAGCGCTCCGTCGTGTCCTGGAGGAGCCGAGCTTTCGAGAGGCGGCCGGCCGTCTAGGCGCCGCCATCGCAGCGGAGCAGGATGCGGGCCTCGCCGTCGCCGAACTGGAGGCGCTTGCGGCTGAGCGCCCCACAGGTTCTTCAAGATGAAGCGCTCCCTTCTTATCGCCGTGATCGGTTGCGCCATGGCGGTAGGCCCAGGCTCCGGCGTTCCCTTGGCCCAGGAGAAGCCCAAGCTGCTGACCTTTTCCAAACTCCTCGCGCGCGAGCGCGCCAAGCCCACGGAGCGCATCGCCTACGGACGTGAGCCGCTGCAGTTCGGCGATCTGTGGCTGCCGACCGGCCCGGGCCCGCACCCCGTCGTCGCCCTGATCCATGGCGGCTGCTGGCAAGCGGCGCTGCCGGGGGTCGAGCTCATGGACTACATGGCCGACGATCTGCGTCGGCGCGGCATCGCTGTATGGAACATCGAGTATCGCCGGATCGGGCATCCCGGCGGCGGCTATCCAGGGACCTTCCAGGACGTCGCCGCGGCGGTCGACCACCTGCGGGCGCTGGCGCCTCTGCGCAATCTCGACCTTGAACGGGTCGTGGTCTCTGGCCACTCGGCCGGCGGACACCTCGCAAGCTGGACCGCCGCGCGGTCGCGCCTGCCCAGGCAGAGCCCGCTGTGGCGCGCAGATCCCCTGCCCGTCCGCGGAGTCGTCAGCCTGGCCGGAATCGTCGACCTCGCGGCGTATCGCGAAAGCGGACCCGACGCCTGCGGGGGCCCCAAGACGATAGACGACCTTGTCGGCGCGCCTGGGCGAGAGCGGCCCTACGCCGACACCTCACCAGCGGTGCTGCTGCCGCGGAATGTGCCGGAGGTGGTCGTCGCCGGCTCGCTGGACCCCATCGTCCCGCCCCGGTTCTCCCGGGACTACGCCAAGGCCGGCCGCACGGCCGGCGAGCCCTTCACGCTCCTCGAGATTCCTGATGCGGGTCACTTCGAGCTGATCGACCCCACGTCAGGTCCCGGCGGGAAGGTCCAGGCTGAAATCCAACGGATGCTTCGCTAGCTCAGGCCAGCCGGGGGGCCGCCGTTACCGCGACCCAGTAGTTTAGGGCGACGGCGCACGGACGGATCGCTTGGGGCTGCGGCCTGCCCCGCCTGGAGCAGGGCTCGGTGCGGAGGTCTCGAGGCTGAAGAAGGTGGTGGGCGGCGAGGGGTTCGAACCCCCGACCCCCTGGGTGTAAACCAGGTGCTCTGACCAGCTGAGCTAGCCGCCCATCAGAAAGCGAGGCGTAGCCGACCTGCCGCAAAAGACAAAGGGCGCGGAGCATGGCTCCGCGCCCTCATATCCTGTTTCCGTGAAGGATCAGCCGTTCAGGGCGCCCTTCAGGCCTTCACCGACGCGGAAGCGGCAGGTGGTCGAGGCCGGGCGGTCCACGGTTTGACCCGTGCGCGGGTTACGGGCCTTGCCCGCTTCACGCTTCACCGGGAGGAAGGTGCCGAAGCCCACCAGACGGACGTCTTCGCCCTGCTTCAGCGCGTCGACGACGCTGTCGGTGAACGCTTCGAGGGCCTTCTTAGCCTGGTCGCGGCTCAGGCCAGCCTTGTCCGAGATAGCGGCGACCAGTTCGGCTTTGGTCATGTTAGTCTCCCAACCCTATTCGATGGCGGAGAATCCCCCCCGCCGATCACCGGCATAAGAGACAGCGTTTCGCCTTTCGTCAAAAGGGAAAACGCCGCCCGGAGGGCTCCGGACGGCGTTTTTTGTTAGGTTTTGAGCCGATCGTCAGTGGCTGACGAGCGGTTCACCCTCCGAAGAGCTCCCGCGTGGGGTCAGGGGCTCGGCCTCTTCGTCCCACGTCGTGGGCGACAGCGGGCCGGTGAGAGCCCACTTCAGCACCTCGTCGGCGGTCGAAACGGGAATGATCTCGAGGCCCGCCTTCACGTTCGGCGGGACGTCCGCGAGGTCCTTCTCGTTCTCCTGCGGGATCAGCACGGTCTTGACGCCCGAGCGGAGCGCCGCGAGCAGCTTCTCCTTCAGGCCGCCGATCGCCAGCACCCGGCCGCGCAAGGTGATCTCGCCGGTCATGGCGATGTCCTTGCGGATGGGCGTGCCGGTCAGCACCGAGACCATCGCCGTCATCATGGCGATGCCGGCCGAGGGACCGTCCTTGGGCGTCGCGCCTTCAGGAACGTGCACGTGCACGTCAGTCTTCTCGAACACCGGAGGCTTGACCCCGAACTGGAGCGACCGGGCGCGGACGTAGGACGCCGCCGCCTGGATCGACTCCTTCATCACCTCCTTGAGGTTGCCGGTCACGGTCATGCGACCCTTGCCCGGCATCTTCACGGCTTCGATGGTCAGGATGTCGCCGCCGAACTCGGTCCAGGCCAGGCCCGTGACGATGCCGACCTGATCCTCAGCGTCCGTCTCGCCGTAGCGGTACTTCTTGACGCCCGCGTAGGTCGCCAGCCGTTCCGCGTCCACGGTGATCGAGGCCACCTTCTCGCGCTCCATGTCGCGCACGGCCTTGCGGGCGAGTCTCCCGAGCTCGCGCTCGAGGTTCCGCACGCCGGCTTCACGCGTGTAGTAGCGGATCAGGTCCCGGATCGTCTCGTCCGGCACGATCCACTCGCCGTCCTTCAGACCGTGGTCCTTGGCCAGCTTGGGCAGGACGTGGCGCTTGGCGATCTCGACCTTCTCATCCTCGGTGTAGCCCGCGACCCGGATGATCTCCATCCGGTCCAGCAGGGGCTGGGGCATGTTCAGGCTGTTGGCCGTGGTGACGAACATCACCTGGGACAGGTCGTAGTCGACCTCCAGGTAGTGGTCGCCGAACGTCGAGTTCTGCGCCGGGTCCAGGACCTCAAGCAGAGCCGAGGACGGATCGCCCCGCCAGTCGGCGCCCAGCTTGTCGATCTCGTCCAGCAGCATGAAGGCGTTGGTGGTCTTGGCCTTCTTCATCGACTGGATGACCTTGCCGGGCATCGAGCCGATGTAGGTGCGGCGGTGACCGCGGATCTCGGCCTCGTCACGGACGCCGCCCAGGCTCAGACGCACGAACTCGCGCCCGGTCGCCTTGGCGATCGACTTGCCGAGCGAGGTCTTGCCGACGCCCGGAGGACCGACGAGGCACAGGATCGGACCCTTGAGGCTGCCGGTGCGCGCTTGCACCGCCAGGTACTCGAGGATGCGCTCCTTCACCTTCTCCAGGCCATAGTGGTCCTCGTCGAGGATCCGCTCGGCCTCGTTCAGGTCGATCTTCTTGGTCTTGGCCTTGCCCCACGGGATCGACAGCAGCCAGTCGAGGTAGTTCCGAACCACCGTCGACTCGGCCGACATCGGGCTCATGTTGCGCAGCTTCTTCAGCTCGCCCTCGGCCTTGGTGCGGGCCTCCTTGGAGAGCTTGGTCTTCTTGATGCGCTTCTCGAGCTCCAGCAGCTCATCGCGCTGGTCATCCTGCTCGCCCAGCTCGCGCTGGATCGCCTTCATCTGCTCGTTCAGATAGTACTCGCGCTGGGTCTTCTCCATCTGGCGCTTCACGCGCGAGCGGATCTTCTTCTCGACCTGCAGCACCGAGATCTCGCCCTCCATGAGGGCATAGACCTTCTCGAGCCGGCGGGGAGTCTCGAATAGCTCCAGCAGGGTCTGCTTGTCGGCGATCTTCACCGACAGGTGCGCGGCCACCGAATCGGCCAGCTTGCCCGGGTCGGTGATCTGCGGGATCGAGCTCAGGGCCTCAGGCGGCACTTTCTTGTTGAGCTTCACGTAGTTTTCGAACTGCTCGACAACCGCGCGCGACAGCGCCTCGGTCTCGGCGGCCTCGCCCTCGTGCTCGTCGATCACGACCGCCTCGGCTTCGAAGAAGTCTTCGCGGCCGGTGAAGCGGCGCACGGCGGCGCGCGTCTTGCCTTCCACCAGCACCTTCACAGTGCCGTCGGGCAGCTTCAGCAGTTGCAGGACGGTGGCCAGAACGCCGACGTCGTAGATGGCGGACGGCGCGGGATCGTCGTCGGCGGAATTCTTTTGGGTCGCCAGAAGGATCTGCTTGTCGCCACGCATGACTTCGTCGAGCGCGCGCACGGACTTGTCCCGGCCCACGAAGAGCGGAACGACCATGTGCGGGAACACCACGATGTCCCGCAGGGGCAGAACCGGAATGACCTTGATCTCGGACATGATGCGTACTCCTCGGCCGGATTGAGAGCCGGCCCTCCGGCCCGCGGTGACCTCGACAAGGGACGTCGAGTCGCTTCGGACCGTCCGCCGATTCCGGCGGTTTCTTCATGGAACTATGTGGCCCCGGAGCGTCCCGGTTCAAGCGGAACAGCGATAGCCGGGCGAGACGCCGCACTTCTATGGCCAAGCTGGAACAGGGCGGCGCCACGAATCTGTCACGGCGCAATTTTATTTCTCATGCCCCCGCGAAGGCGGCGAGCTCACCCCCTTAACACAGGATGAACGGGTTCATTCAGGCGGTTCATACCGCAGGCCAGAAAAAACCCGGCGGCTGGGAGGCCGCCGGGCGCATCTATTTCATCGGCACATAGAGGCTTAGGACGCCGCGTCCTTGGCCTTGCCATAGATCATCAGCGGCTGGGCGCGGCCCTCGACCACCTCAGCGTTGACCACGACCTCTTCGACATTCTGGAGGGTCGGCAGCTCGAACATGGTCTCGAGCAGGATGCCTTCCAGGATCGAGCGCAGGCCACGTGCGCCGGTCTTTCGGGCGATGGCCTTGCGCGCCACTGACGCCAGGGCGTCGTCGGTGAAGGTCAGGCCGACGTTCTCCATGTCGAACAGGCGCTGGTACTGCTTGACGAGCGCGTTCTTCGGCTCGGTCAGGATCTTCACCAGCGCGGGTTCGTCCAGATCCTCGAGCGTCGCCAGGACCGGCAGTCGGCCAATGAACTCGGGGATCAGGCCAAAGCGAAGCAGGTCGTCAGGCTCCACGTTGCGCAGAACCTCGCCGGTACGGCGCTCCTCCGGGTCACGCACGGTCGCGCCGAAGCCGATGCCGGCGCCGACCCCGCGGGCGGAGATGATCTTCTCCAGACCCGCGAACGCGCCGCCGCAGATGAAGAGGATGTTGGTGGTGTCGACCTGCAGGAACTCCTGCTGCGGATGCTTGCGCCCGCCCTGCGGCGGCACGGAGGCGACGGTGCCTTCCATGATCTTCAGCAGGGCCTGCTGCACGCCCTCGCCCGACACGTCGCGGGTGATCGACGGGTTGTCGGACTTGCGGGAGATCTTGTCGATCTCGTCGATGTAGACGATGCCGCGCTGCGCCCGCTCGACGTTGTAGTCGGCGGCCTGCAACAGCTTCAGCACGATGTTCTCGACGTCCTCACCCACGTAACCGGCTTCGGTCAGGGTGGTGGCGTCGGCCATGGTGAAGGGCACGTCGATGATGCGCGCGAGCGTCTGGGCCAGCAGCGTCTTGCCCGAGCCCGTGGGCCCGATCAGCAGGATGTTCGACTTGGCCAGCTCGACGTCGTTATTCTTCTGGGCGTGGTTCAGCCGCTTGTAGTGGTTGTGAACCGCGACCGAGAGGACCTTCTTGGCGTGGTCCTGACCGATGACGTAGTCGTCGAGGACCTCACGGATCTCCTTCGGAGTCGGGACGCCGTCCTTCGACTTCACGAAGGCGATCTTGTGCTCCTCGCGGATGATGTCCATGCAGAGCTCGACGCACTCGTCGCAGATGAACACCGTGGGGCCGGCGATCAGCTTGCGCACCTCGTGCTGGCTCTTCCCGCAGAAGGAGCAGTACAGGGTGGACTTGGTGTCGCCGCTGGCGGCCTTGGTCATCGCCGTTCCCTAAAGATGCGACGGGGCTGGGCCCGTCGGTCCTCTCGTCCAAACTAAGACAGTGGCGGGAGAGAGGTTCAAAAAATGACAATCGCCCGTCACGCATTCGACCACAACAGCGTTCGGATGATCAAGGCGCGAGATAGTCGCGCCGAGCCAACATCCCAAGGGTCGCTGCGTGCTCATGGCTGAGGGTGATGCAAAGATGGGACCCGAAACCGCCCCTCGCCAGGGGGGGAGCACGGACGATCTTTCGGCCGGCTCCGAACGCGCCGTCGTCGCCTGGGATTTCGACGGCACCCTGACCGTGGCGGACAGCTTCACCGCGTTTCTCCGTTGGCGCGCCGGGCCGGTGCGCTGGCTGATCGGAATGGCCAGGCTGCTCCCTGAGACGCTCGTCTATCTGGCCAAGCGCGACCGGGGGCGGCTGAAGGCCGCAGCCGTGCGGGTGTTCCTGAAAGGGGTCAGCCGTCCCGAACTGGAGCAATCGGCGGCCGCCTACGCCGAACACGTCTGGGACCGCTTCATGCGCCCCGACGCACTGGCGACCTGGGCCGACTGGCGGGCCCGCGACGCGACCCTGGTGATCGTGACCGCCTCGCCCGAGATCACCGTCGCGCCGTTCGCCCGCCGCCTGGGCGCGGACCTGCTGCTCGGCACCCCAATGGCTTTCGATGCGGAGGGCCGGGTCACCGGCGCCTTTGCCGGCGAGAACTGCCGGGGCGAGGAGAAGGTGCGGCGCCTGCGCGAAGCCTTTGGCCCTGGCCTGAAGCTTCAGGCGGCCTACGGAGACACGAGCGGCGACCGCCAGATGCTGGCGATCGCCGCTGAGAAGGGCTTCAGGGTGTTCACCGCCCGCCCCTGACAGGGCGAGCTCACGTGGGTTAGGACGCGCCGGCTTCGGCGGTGTCGCGGCGCTCGTAGACGTGGTCCACCAGGCCCCAGGCCTGAGCTTCCTCGGCTGACATGAAGTGGTCGCGGTCGAGGGTGCGCTCCACCACCTCGATCGGCTGGCCGGTGTGCTTGGCGTAGAGCTCGTTGAGCCGGCGCTTGGTCTTGATGATGTCCTCAGCATGGCGCTCGATGTCCGAGGCTTGGCCGCGGAAGCCGCCGGAGGGCTGGTGCACCATGATGCGGGCGCTCGGCAGGGCGATGCGGCCGCCCTTCTCGCCCGCCATCAGCAGGAACGAGCCCATGGATGCCGCCATGCCCATGCACACCGTCGAGACGGGGCTCTTGATGTATTGCATGGTGTCGTAGATCGCGAGGCCCGACGTCACCACCCCGCCCGGCGAGTTGATGTACATCGAGATCTCCTTCTTCGGGTTCTCGGACTCGAGGAAGAGCAGCTGAGCGCAGATCAGCGACGCCATGCCGTCCTCGACCGGGCCGGTCAGGAAGATGATCCGCTCCTTCAGAAGGCGGGAGAAGATGTCGTAAGCCCGCTCGCCGCGGCTGGTCTGCTCGACCACCATCGGCACGAGGTTCATCATCACGTCTTGCGGGTCACGCATCGGCTGAGCCTTCTTGAGTTTGTAAGCGACCCCGCCCCCCTATCGCTGGGATGAGTCGCGTGAATGTGCCCTACCGATATCGGGCGCGGACACGGCCTTGCAAGTGCGCCTCTGGGGCGGGAGGGCGCCTTATTGGTTAAGGCCACAATGAAAAAGGGCGGGAAGCGCCTGCGCTTCCCGCCCCTCCCCTATTCCGGTCGAACCGACGGCTACTCTTCGTCGGCGTCGGCGAACAGCTCTTCCTTCGAGACGCCGAAGTCCTCGACCTTGGCCTTCTCGAAGATCGCGTCGCACACCTTCTCTTCGTAGAGCGGCGCACGGACCGACGCGATCGCGTTGGGGTTCTGGCGGTAGAAGTCGAACACCGCACGTTCCTGGCCCGGATAGCGGCGCGCCTCGTTCATGATCGCGGCGTTCACTTCCTGCTCGGAGACGCTGACGTTCAGCTTGCGGCCGATCTCGGCGAGCACCAGGCCCAGGCGCACGCGACGCTCGGCGATCTTGCGGTACTCGGCGTTCAGATCGTCGTCGGACTTTTCAGCGTCCTCAGGCGGCAGGTTGCCTTGCGCCTTGTCGGCTTCGACCTGGCGCCAGATGCCGGAGAACTCGGCCTCGACCATGCGCTCGGGCAGTGGGAAGGCGTGCTTCTCATCCAGCGCGTCAAGAAGCGCACGCTTCAACTTGAATCGCGAGGCCTGGCCGTACTGCGCCTCGAGCTGGCCCTTCAGGGCGTCCTTCAGCGCCTCCAGGCTATCGAAGCCCATGCGCTTGGCGAAGTCCTCGTCCGCGACGCCCTCCTTGGGAGCGCGGATCTCCTTGACGGTGATCTCGAACTCGGCCGGCTTGCCCGCGAGCTTCTCGACGCCGTAGTCGTCGGGGAAGGTGACGGTGATCGTCTTGGTCTCGCCGTTCTTCACGCCCTTCAGCTGCTCTTCGAAGCCGGGGATGAACTGGCCCGAGCCGAGAACGATCTGGGCGTCGGTCGCGCTGCCGCCTTCGAACGCCTCGCCGTCGATGCGGCCCACGAAGTCGCAGACCACCATGTCGCCGTCGGCGGCCTTGGGAGCCTTGCCGCCCTTGGCCTCGTAGCTCTTGGACTGGCTGACGAGCTGGGTCAGGGCCTCGTCGATGTCGGCGTCGGCCGCCGCGTAGGTCGGGCGCTTCAGCTCGAGAGTGGAGATGTCCACCGGCTCGAACTCCGGCATGATCTCGACGGCCAGCTCGTAGGAGAGGTCAGCTTCGCCCGCGACGACCTTGTCGAGGTCGGCGGTCGGCTTCAGCTCCGGCTGCGAGGCGGGGCGGACGTTGTTGTCGTCGAGCGCCTTCTGGCTGGACTCGCTGATCGCCTCGTTGACGATCTCGCCCATCAGGTCACGGCCGAACATCTTCCGGACGTGCGCGGCGGGCACCTTGCCGGGGCGGAAGCCCTTCAGGCGCAGCTGCGGCCCGACTTCCTTGATCTTGGCGTCGAGCTTGGCGGTCAGGTCGCCGACCGGAACCGTCACCTCATAGACGCGGCTCAGGCCTTCGTTCGACTTTTCGACGATCTGCAGGGACATGATGTTCTCGGACGGGTCGCGGCCTTGTTCGAGCCGGCGCCGGGGTCCGCCTTAAGGTCTGGAGAAATGGACGCTCGGCTCTAGGGCGTCCGCCCGGAGAGGTCAACGACGCATCGTGCGGCGACAGCGCGCGTTGGGCGCGCCGCGGTGCTGCGCCCTTGGGGCGCCGGTGGTGCGGATGAGAGGACTCGAACCTCCACGCCTCGCGGCGCTGGAACCTAAATCCAGTGCGTCTACCAGTTCCGCCACATCCGCATGCGGCCGATGGGCCCTAGCAGAGGCGGAGGACGTGGGGAAGCGCCAGCCGCCGACTTCGCGCCGTCAGAAGTCCGCTGTGACAGAGGCGAACACGCGGCGCGGGCTGGTGATCTGGAAGGCGCCGTTCGAGCTGACGTCCCAGTCCCGGTTGTCCGTCACGTTCTGCACCTGGATGCGCAGCACCCCGTTGGCCACGGGCGTGCGGAACCGCCACCGCCCGCCCAAGTCGATGGTCGTGCGGCCGGCGAGCGTGAACTGCTCTCCGTCCAGTGCCGGCGACGGCGCGCTGCTGGCGGCCCGATCACCTGTGCTGTTCACCGCCAGGTCTACGGAGAGGGCAGGATTCCAGGGCAGCTGGTAGTCTGCGTTGAGCAGGAGACGACGCTCGGTCTGTCCGACGGGCTTGGGACCGATCCGACCCAGCTCCACCAGTTCACCGCTCACCTCTCCGTCGAGCAGCACCGCGCCGGCGACGACGCTCAGTCCCTTCAATGGGCTGCCCGCCAGCGACAACTCCACTCCGCGGTGGCGGACTTCCCCGAGCTCCCGGTACAGGCGCGCCGGATCAAGGTTGAAGTACGGCTTCTGCACGTCGAACACGCCTGCGACCAGGGTCATGCCGGGCAGGAGGCGGTAGCGGACTCCGGCGTCGCGCTGGCTGGTGCGCAGCGCGGGCGGCGCCTCGTTGCGGTTGATCGCATTCTCCGGGGCGACCGGGCTCTCCTCCAGCCCCACGGTATAGCCGGCATAGGCGGAGAGGCGGTCGGTCAGCTGCACCGCCAGCGCCGCGTCGTACAGCCAGGGCTCGTCGGTGGAGACCACGGCCGGCCGGCCCGGGGCGAGCACGGTCTTCTGGTAGTCCGCCTTCTGCAGCCCTAGCCTCAACTCTCCGCGTCCGGCCCACGCGCCGCTGTAAGCGACCCCGAGGGTCGTCTGGCGCACCTCGTCCTGGCTCTGAGGACCGAAGCTGAACACTGGCTCGGGCAGGTCGGTCGCGTCCTCGTACAGGTTTGTGCGGCCCAGGGGCTGCAGCACGCTTCCGCCGTAGGTGCGGTCGGCGGCTCGCCCGCGTGCTGAGAAGTGAACTGCGTGACGGAACGCCCCCGCCTGCTGCTGCCAGGTGGCCCGCACCTCACCTGAGGTGGAGCCGAAGCTCTGGTCTTGGCTGGCGGCCACGAAGCGGTCCGCCGCGCCATCCGGCTGCACGTTCATCAGCAGCGCCGTGCGCCCGGACGCGGTATTGTTCTCGACGCGGAAAAGGCCCGCTTTCAATGTCCAGGCGTCAGACAGCTCATACGTCGCAAGGGCGCCGTACATCGGGCGCACCAGGGTGTTCCTGATCCACTCCGGGCTCAAGTTGCGCGCGGGCGAGCGCGGCGGGGCCACCGTGCCGTCGGTGAAGACCTGCGGCGTGGAGCGCAGGCTGGGCAGGTCGTATCCGCCCGCGAAAGGCTGGATCAACAGGCGATCGGTCGCCTGCCAGTGCAGCACGCCGCCGAAGGCGTAGATCTCGTCGACGGCGCCGGGCGTGGGCTCGTCACGGCGATAGGCTATCCCGCCAGTGAAGCCGAGTTTGCCGTCGATGAACGGCTGCTGGGTGTCCAAGCTGAGGGCCTGACTGCCGAAAGGTCCTACTTGGGCGTTCGCGCTGACCACCGGCTCATCGCCGACCCGTCGCAGCCCATAATCCACGAGGCCCGTCGGCGCGGGGAAGGGATAGCCTTGAGCCGCGATCCCGACGCGCAGGGTCGAGCCGGACACCAGCCGGCTCGTGAAGCCGGTAGGGTTGTCGATGTACAGGCCCTCAAGCCGGATATTCCCCGCAGCGATCGGGCTGAAGCCGCGTGCGTCGGAGTCGCCGTAGAGGCCGATCTTCTCGCTGCCGACGCTGGTGCCGAAGGCGTCCTGTGCGGACTTCACCGCATTCTCGTCGGCGCGCTGCGCCTCGGCGGATCCGGCCCACAGAGAGATCAAAGCAGCGACCGCGACGCCGCAACGCAGGTTCAGACGACGGCGAACATTAAGCTGAAACAAGATGAGGTCCCCTGATGAAGGCTTGGCCTCATCGAAGGGGCGTTTCGCCATCGCGCGCGCGCCGGCTTTGGAAAGCGGCTAGGCGGATTTCAGAATCGGCGATCCCGCCGGCGGCCGCTGGAGGGATCCGTCTCGGAACTCGCTTGGGTTCATGGCGCCGCAGCGGCGGGAAGGGCGAAAAACCATGCTCCTGCTTGGCTGAGGCTGACCGCGCGCTAGAACGGTTCGGACAGCAGCCAACCAGGAGCGCCGGCCATGAGCGGCCAGATCATCGGACGTCGGAGGCTTCTCGCCGGCGCGGGGGCGAGCCTGATCGGCGCGGCGCCCCGCTCCGCCCTGGCGGCGCCGACGCGCAAGCCGCGCGTCACTATCCAGACGGGCGCCGGGACGATCGTGGTTGAGCTGGAGGACCGCAAGGCTCCCCTGACCTGCGCCAACTTTCTCCGCTACGTGGACGCCAAGCTGTACGACAACGGCCGCTTCTTCCGGGCGGCGCGCCGCCCCGGCGCGCCGAAGGAAGGCAACATCGTCGGCGAGCCGCACCCCCGGGTGCGCCCTTTCCCACCCATCGCTCATGAAAGCACCACCAAGACGGGCCTGCGCCATGTCGCCGGCACGATCTCCTTGGGCCGGTTCGATCCGGGAAGCGCGACGAACAAGTTCTTCATCTGCGCCAGCGACCAGCCGTTCCTCGACGCGAACCCGCGGCAGAAGGGCGACAACCAGGGCTACGCCGCATTCGGTCGTGTGGTGCAGGGGATGTCGGTGGTGCACAGAATCCTCGCGTCGCCGACCGGCGGAGAGACGCGGTTCGCGGACCAGAAGAACGAGTGGCTGAAGCCGCCGGTGCCGATCCTCTCCATGCGGCGAGGCTGAGCCGCCTGTCCGTCAGGTCTTGTGATGCTCGCGTAGCAGCGGCGGCAAGGCCGCGCGTCCTTCGCGCTGAGGTGCGACTTCCCCAATCTCACCTGGCTAGATGTTAACGGCGATTAACATCAGGCGGCGACGGCGCTCCCTAGTGATGGTATGAGGGCGGTGGCTTGTGGCTGAGGGTCGCTCGCATTACGCGAAAGACGACCAATGAACGCTTCCCCGCGCAGGCCCGAGCACGGCCGGCTCATCCGAAAGCTGGAGAGCATCTCCTTCTTCGACGACAGCGACCGCTCAGCCGTGGCAGGGTTGCCGCTGCGCACGCGGAGCGTCGAAGCGGGCGAAGTCCTGATCGAGCAGGGCTCGGTCCCGACCGAGTGCTGCTTCGTCGTTGAAGGCCTGGTCTCTCGTTATACTGTGACAGCGTCCGGCGGGCGCCAGATCGTGTCCTTTCACATCGCCGGCGACCTCCCGGACCGCGACAGCCTGCACTTGCCCCGACTGGATCACGGCGTCAGCTCCATCTCCGCGGCGCGGGTCGCGTTCATTCCGCACAAATCCTTGATGCCTCTGTTGCCCAGCCATCCCAATATTTCGGTGGCGCTCTGGAGGGACGGAGTGGTCGACGCGGGCATATTCCGCCAGTGGCTGACGAGCGCCGGCCGACGGTCCGCCAAGCAGAGCGTGGCCCACCTGGTCTGCGAGATGTTCGCGCGGATGGAGGCGCTCGGCCTCGCGGACGGTGACCACTTCTCCTTCCCCGTCACGCAGACCCAGCTTGGCGATGCGCTTGGGCTCTCATCGGTGCACGTCAACCGCACCCTGCAGGAGCTGAGGACTGACGGGCTGATCTCCTGGAAATCGTCCGTGGTCACAATCCACGACTCACCCGCGCTGAAGGAAGTGGGGGACTTCGATTCCGCCTATCTGAAGCTCAAACCGATGCCGAAGTCGAACTAGCGCGGACCGCTGCCGCGGGGCCGGGGCGCGCGCTTCACGACCTCAGGACTTCCCCTGCGGAGGCCGTGAGCGCCTCAAGCGTCCCAGAGCTTCGGGCATAGAATCAGGTCGGGCGCACCGCGCGCGCGCCGAAGGGGCGAGCCTTAGGCGCAGTGTCCGTCCAGCGATCGAGGACGCCCCGAATGAGCGGCTGGAAGCTGGGATGAACAGCCTCCGCATTCTGCGCGATGAAATCCAGCAGCGCCGCCTCGTTCGCATCGACTCCGCCGTCACGACCGATTTGCGCCGTCAGCCAGGCGACCTCCGCCTCCTCCAGCGGGGCAGCGGCGGTGTTGGCCAGGGTCGTCGCGGTTTGTCGTTCCGCGAACGGGTCTTCGTCCTTGCGGAATCCAGCCAGCGGGTCCTCCAGCAGGCTCTCGAAGGCGCGGCTCAGGAACCGGCCAACCCCCTCCGGCGGCGCCTGCAGCCACGCTTCACGGCGGCGAGCCTCTTCTCGGTCCACCGCCTCATACCCGGCGGCGGCGAGCAGCGATCCTCCGATGGCTCCCACGAACAGAGCTTGCCATTCCGGTGAGTTCGGGCGCCCCTTCGCGGCGTCGTTCAGCGCGAACAGCACCTCAGCTTCGCGCCGGCTAACGGCCGCGGCCCCACCAGCGCCCGCGAAAGCGTAGAGCACCCGCCGGAGGAGGCCGACCTCTTCGGAGGTCAGTGTCGGGCCGTCACCTTGCCGCCGCTCCGGGCTCAACGCGTGGGCGGCCACCTGAGTGAGAGCCACCTCGCTCAGCAGCGGGGGAGCGGAATCGGCCGTCTCGAGCACGCGGATCAGCAGCTCGAGTTCGGTGCCGCTACGCAGGCGGCCGTCCTTGGCGATCCGTGACACCAGCCACTCGGCCTTGATCTCGTCGACGTAGCCGGACGGGTCCTGTTGGCGGACCACGTAATCGGTGAGCGCCTCAAGGAACAGGGAGCGCCATTCGGGCGCGACGCTCTGGGCGCCATCGTTCAGACGGAACAGGGCCTCGGCCTCTTCCGTGCTGACGCGCATGTCCGGGTAGATCGACGCGCGCAGGCTGAGCGCGTCCTCGGCCGTCAACCGGTCCTTGCCCACCAGTTCGTTCAGCAGATCCGCAGCATTTGGCATGAGCGCCCCTCCGTCGACCCGCACTCTACCTGGCCGAAGTTACCCGCCGTCTAATGGGCTCACCGGCTGGACCACCCTTCCGGCGCGGCTCCGGCGAAGGCGTCCAGGCCTTCGAACATGGCCTGGATCAGCGCACGCTCCTTGTCCGTGACGTACGGGTTCCAAATGTCGAAGATCAGGACGGTGCGGGTGTGGTCGCTGTCGTTGATCGCCTCGTGCTCGATGGAGTCGTCGAACACGAAGGCTTCCCCCACCTTCCACTCACGCCATTCGTTCCCGACGCGGTAGCGGCAGCCGTCCGGTACGATCAGCGGAATGTGCACCACCAGGCGCGTGTTGGTGACGCCGGTGTGCGGCGGGATCTTGGTCTTGGGCCTTAGCACCGAGAACATGGCGACGGGGGTGCGCCCCCTCACCTCAGGACCTGGCACCTCGGCGAGCGCCGCCATCGTCTTGGGGCACCGAGCGCAGTGCTCCTCCACCCGCTGGCCGTCCTTGATCAGGTGATAGGCGCTCCAGCGGGGCGAGTGGTTGAGCTCGGTCCACTGGTCGGTCGGCATGCCCGGCGCGTAGGCGATGTAGGGCTGGAACCCCTCATCGGCCTCCAAGATAGCCAGGAACTCCGAGCGAATGTCGTCAGTGGCCGCCTCCACGGCGGGCAGCCAAGGGAAGAGCTCCCGGTCGTAGAACTGGATATTGGGCAGCTCGGGCATGCCGAACACATGCGGTTGGGAGCGGTAGGCGTCGCGACGGCCGAACATGACGTCGACCGAACGGTCGAAGCGGGCGGCCTCCCGTCCATCCAGCCGGTCCTTCAGGTAATCGCGCAGGAAAGCTTCGCGCTCGGCGTTGTAGGCCGTGGCCAGCGCGTGCGCATGCCGGACCGCCGGCTGCAGGTCGGGGGGCACCTGTTGGAACGGCGGGGCTACGGCGATCGCGGCGGCATAAGCCTCCGCGGCCCGGGCCCGTTCCCCCCTGCGCTCATAAAGGTTGCCCTTGAGCAGCAGCCCGACAAGCAGGCGCGGCTGCAGCGTCAGCGCCCGTTCGATCGCGGCCGTCTCCTGGTCCTGATCCCCGAGCGCCTGCGCCGCCAGAGCCAGGTTGACCAGGACGCCGACGTCCTCGCGCATGGAGGCGGCGCGCTTCAGCCGATCCATGGCGGTGGCGGCGTCGCCGGCGCGAAGGGCGCGAAGCCCCTCCTCGGCCAGCGCCTGCGCCGTCGTCGGCTGAGCCTGCCCGGTGATCATCGATGCCCTCTGCGCTCCCGTTCGCTCCGGTTAAAGACCATCAGGAGCGTGGACGGAAACCCTTGTTACGCCATGCGGCGCCCCGCCTCACGTCCTCGCCTCAGGTTCTCGCCTCAGGCGGATTGCGCAGCCCGGCGCCTTCCCGGCGAGCGTAAAGGGTGCGCAGCACGCCCGGGACGAGCTCCGGCAGGTCCTCGGCGATCAGGCCAGGGCCAAAGCTGCGGCCGGCCTCGGCGTGCATCCACACGCCTGCGCAAGCAGCGTCGAAGCTGTCCATCCCCTGGGCCACCAGACCGCCGATCAGGCCGGCCAGCACGTCGCCGGAGCCAGCCGTAGCCAGCCACGGGGTCGCGTTGGTGTTGACCGCCGCGCGTCCGTTCGGGGCGGCGATGACTGTGTCGGACCCTTTAAGCAGGACCACGGCGCCAGCGCGGGCCGCCGCGCGGCGGGCGGCGGCGACCTTCTCCGGCTCGGACGCGAGGAAGCCGGGGAAGATGCGCTCGAACTCACCCGTGTGGGGCGTCAGGACGTCGTCCCGGTCTAGGCTGGCGAACAACTCCTCCGGCTCGTCGCGAAAGACGGTCAGGGCGTCGGCGTCCACCACCATCGCCACGCCGGTCCGCGCCAGCGCGAAGAGATTGGCCATGGTGGAGTCGTCGACCCCAGCGGCCGGGCCGATCACCATGGCGTCCATCACCTCGGCGTGGGCCTCGAGCTCCGTGTCGGTCTCGAAGCTCCGCAACATGATGGCCTCGAGATGGGCTGCGTTCACCGGCGCGGCCTCCGGCGGGCAGAACAGGCGCACGATGCCGGCGCCGGCCCGCAGACCCGCCCGCGCCGCCAAGCGCGCCGCCCCCGTGTAGAGTTGGGCTCCGCACACAAGCCCGAGGCGTCCCCGCGCATGCTTGTGCCCCTCGTTCACCGGCCAGGGGAAGCGCGCCTCCCAGAGCTCCGGCCCGTTTTCCCAGAGCGTCGCGGCTTCGCCCGCAGGCGCCGGCAGGCCGATGTCGGCGACCACCACCTCACCGCAGTGGCCGCGGCCGGGCTCCAGCACGTGCGCTCGCTTCTTGCGGTGGAAAGTGACCGTAAGAGTCGCGGTGGGCGCATAGGCCAGCGGCTTGGCCGCATCACCTTGCAGACCGGACGGAAGATCGACGGCCACCAGCGGCAGCCGGCGGTCGGCCGCCGCGCGGAGCGTGTCGGCCGCCATGCCGTCAAGGGCGCGCGCCAGCCCCGCACCGTAGAGGGCGTCAACGACCAGCGCCGCGTCGCCAAGCGCCGCCGGCGAAAGGCTCTCGACCGGACCGGAAAAGGCGGCTGCGGCGCGCTCGGCCGGGCCGTGCGCCGGATGCGCGCTAGCCAGGACCCGCACTGGCCAACCAGCCTCCGCCAGCCGGCGGGCGGCGACATAGCCGTCGGCGCCGTTCAGGCCGGGTCCGCACAGCACCACCACCGACCGCCGCGTCCAGCGCGCCTGCACCGCGTCGGCCACCGCGGCGCCCGCGCGCTCCACGAGGGTCAGGGCATCGACCCCGGAGTCGGCGGACGCGCGATCGGCGGCCGCAAGCTCGGCGACGCTGAGGATCTCTCTTCCGGTGGTCATGGGTGGAGCTTATTCGAACCGTTCGCGCCTGCGGCGAGATCTATTCGCCTGAAACGCGTGCGAATAGCGCCCGCGCAACAATTTCCCCTTGTCAGCCTTCGGAACGTGTGGCGCTGCAAAAATCGTCTTGATTTGTGCTGCAATGCACTGTCCTTTTGCTTTCCGGGCGAACACCCGGGATTGCGATGAAGAAGATCGAAGCCGTCATCAAGCCCTTCAAACTCGACGAGGTGAAGGAAGCGCTTCAGCAGGCCGGCGTCCAGGGAATGACCGTCCTGGAAGCGAAGGGATACGGCCGTCAGAAGGGGCATTCGGAACTTTACCGCGGCGCCGAGTACGTCATCGACTTCCTTCCCAAGATCAAGATCGAGGTCGTGGTTCCGGACGGCGTCGTCGGGTCCGTCGTCGAGGCGATCGCCGCCGCGGCGGCGACCGGCAAGATCGGCGACGGCAAGATCTTCGTGACTGAAGTGCTCGACGTGGTGCGCATCCGCACTGGTGAAACGGGACCCCAGGCCGTCTGACCGGCGGCCGTTCGACCAAATTGTCCACCTCCCCCAACAAAAAGGACCACCGAGAATGACGGCCGACAAGATCTTGAAGGAGATCAAGGACAAGGAGGTCCGCTACGTCGACCTGCGCTTCACCGACACAAAGGGCAAGCTGCAGCACGTGACGTTCGACCTGTCTCAGGTCGACGAGGACTTTCTGACCGACGGCACGATGTTCGACGGTTCCTCGATCGCTGGCTGGAAGGCGATCAACGAGTCCGACATGCTGCTGAAGCCGGATCTGTCGACCGCGTACATCGATCCGTTCTACCAGCAGACCACGATGTTCCTGTTCTGCGACGTGCTGAACCCGGACACCGGCGAGCCCTACAACCGTGACGGCCGCTCGATCGCCAAGAAGGCGCTGAACTACGTTCAGTCGTCGGGGATCGGCGACACCGTCTTCTTCGGCCCCGAGGCCGAGTTCTTCATTTTCGACGACGTGCGCTGGTCGACGTCGCCGGAAAACACCGGCTACGCTTTCGACTCGATCGAGCTGCCCTCGAACTCCGCCAAGGAGTACGCCGAGGGCAACATGGGCCACCGCCCCGGTCCGAAGGGCGGCTACTTCCCCGTCAACCCGATCGACTCCGGTCAGGAGCTGCGCGGCGAGATGCTGGCGGTGATGGGCGCGCTCGGCATGGAGCCAGAGAAGCACCACCACGAGGTCGCGCCGGCCCAGCACGAGCTCGGCCTGAAGTTCAGCGACCTGCTGACCATGGCCGACCGCCTGCAGCTCTATAAGTACGTCATCCACAACGTGGCGGCGCTGTACGGCAAGACCGCCACCTTCATGGCCAAGCCGATGTTCGCGGACAACGGCTCGGGCATGCACGTGCACCAGTCGATCTGGAAGGACGGCCAGCCGCTGTTCGCCGGCGACAAGTACGCTGGCCTGTCTGAGATGTGCCTCTGGTACATCGGCGGCATCATCAAGCACGCCAAGGCTATCAACGCCTTCGCCAACTCGACCACCAACAGCTACAAGCGCCTGGTGCCGGGCTACGAAGCGCCGGTGAAGCTGGCCTATTCGGCCCGCAACCGCTCGGCCTCTATTCGGATCCCCTGGGTCTCCTCGCCCAAGGCCAAGCGCATCGAAGCGCGCTTCCCCGATCCCATGGGAAATCCCTACCTGACGTTCGTCGCGCTGCTGATGGCCGGCCTGGACGGGATCGAGAACCGGATCGATCCGGGGCCGGCGATGGACAAGAACCTGTACGACCTGCCGCCGCAGGAGCAGGGTCTGGTCCCCGAGGTGTGCGGCTCCCTGCGCGAAGCGCTGGAGAGCCTCGACGCCGACCGCGCCTTCCTCAAGAAGGGCGGCGTCATGGACGACGACTTCATCGACTCGTACATCGAACTGAAGATGGAGGAAGTGGCGAGGCTCCAGCTTCACCCTCACCCCGTCGAATTCGACATGTACTTCAAGTGCTAGGCTGAACAATCAGGGGCCGCGGCGAACGCCGCGGCCCTTTCTTCATGTAACGCGTTCAACGAAGTTAAAGTAAACACCAACTTCAAGCTCGGAGCCGATCGCCGGTTTCGGGCATAAAGTCTTTGAGCGTCGAGCTGAATACAAGCTCCGCTTGTGACGTTTCTGTCACACTTAAGCAAAAGTTCACCAGCTTCCATAACTTCGGTCTTGGCGATTGCTGCGCCGCACCCGCAGTCTTCGCAGTGCACACGCGTTCTTTCGCGGCGCACACGCAATTCGCTGGGCAGGCGCGTTCTGGGCGCCCTGCTCCGCAGACCCGGACCGATAGAAGGGGGATTTGATGATCATCTTAGGCCGCAAGATGCTGGCGGGGCTGCTGCTCGCCGGCTGTATCGCCGGAGGCCCGCTGGCGGCGCCGGCCCTGGCTCAGGACACAGCCACAGCCACGACGCCGGCGACGCCCGAAGAGGCTGCAGCAGCGACCTCTCCAATCGCCGCCGCGGCTCCGTCCGACCAGTCGGCGACCGCTCCCGCCGACGCCGCGCCGCCCGCTCCAGCCGAGGCGCCCGCTGAGGAATGGGCGCCGGATTCCGGTGACACGGCCTGGATGCTGACGTCCACCGTGCTGGTGCTGATGATGACCATCCCAGGGCTGGCGCTGTTCTACGGCGGCATGGTGCGCCGCAAGAACGTGATCGCCACCGTGACCCAGTCCTTCGCCATCACGGCGCTGGCGACCGTCGTCTGGGCGGTGATCGGCTACTCGCTGGCGTTCACTACCAATCCGGACGAGACCCTCAACAAGTTCATCGGCGGGTTCGAGAAGACGATGCTGAATGGCGTGGGCATGACCTCGGCCAACAGCCTGGCGGGAACCATCCCGGAGTTCGTCTTCATCACCTTCCAGATGACCTTTGCGATCATCACGCCGGCTCTGATCGCCGGCGCATTCGCCGAGCGGATGAAGTTCTCGGCCATGCTGCTTTTCATGCTGCTGTGGTCGATCATCGTCTACGCCCCGATCGCCCACGCGGTGTGGGGCGGCGGGATCCTTGGCAGCCTAGGCGCGCTGGATTTCGCGGGCGGACTGGTCGTCCACATCAACGCCGGCGTCGCAGGCTTGGTCTGCGCCATCGTGCTGGGTCGCCGACAAGGGTTCGGGCGTGAGAACATGGCTCCGCACAACCTTGTGCTGACCATGATCGGCGCCTCGCTCCTGTGGGTGGGCTGGTTCGGGTTCAACGCCGGTTCGGCGGTCGCCTCCAACGCGCTGGCTGGCGCCGCCATGATCAACACCCAGGTCGCCACCGCCGCCGCGGCGCTGGCCTGGATGGGCGTCGAGTGGGCCATCTCCAAGAAGCCGACGCTGCTGGGCCTGACGTCGGGCGCCGTCGCCGGCTTGGTCGCCATCACACCGGCCGCCGGCTTCGTGAACCCACAAGGCTCGCTGGTCATCGGCGTGCTGGCGGGCGTCGGCTGCTACTTCAGCGCGGTGTGGCTGAAGCGGACCTTCAAGTACGACGACAGCCTGGACGCTTTCGGCGTGCACGGCGTCGGCGGCATCATCGGCGCGCTGTTGGTCGGCGTATTGGCCGACCCGTCGATCAACGCGCTGGGCGAGGGCGCCAGCGTCGTGAAGCAGCTGATCAGCGTCGTGGCGACGATCGCCTACACGGGCGTGGCCACCCTGGTGATCCTACTGGTCGTCAAGATGATCACCGGCCTGCGCGTGAAGGCGGACGACGAGATCGAAGGCCTCGACTACGCGCTGCACGGCGAGACGCTGCACCCGTAACGACAGCGTCCGCTCCGACAGGGACAAGGCCCAGGAGCTCCGATCAACGCCGGCGCGTCGGCTTAGACAGACCACGCGCCGGCCCCCAACCCTGGCCCAAGCCGCTCTCCCGGCCGGGCCCACTGGAAAGGTGTTCTCCATGAAGAAATTCGCCATCGCCGCCGCTGCGTCGCTCGCCGTGATGAGCTTCGCCGCGGCCGCCAACGCCCAGGACGAGGGTCCAAGCGTCAGCTTCAACGTGGCCGTGACTTCGGACTACGTGTTCCGCGGCGTGAGCCAAACCGAAGAGGATCCCGCGATCCAGGGCGGCGTCGACCTGACGTCCGGCATGTTCTACGCCGGCGCCTGGGCCTCGACGATCTCCTTCCCCGGGGACGACGAGTCGGATGTCGAGATCGACATCTACGGCGGCATCAAGCCCGAAGCGGCCGGTTGGACCTTCGACATCGGCGGCATCTACTACGCCTATCCGGGCGAGCCGTCGGGCGTTGACTACGACTTCTTCGAAGCCAAGCTCGCCGCTTCTCGCGCCGTGGGCCCGGCCTCGATCGGCGCGGCCGTGTTCTACTCGCCGGAATTCTTCGGCGAGACGGGAACGGCGGTCTATTACGAGGTCAACGGCTCCGTATCTCCGGCCGACGGCTGGACCATCGGGGGCGCGCTCGGGCGCCAGGACGTCGACTACGATGGCGATTACACGACCTGGAACCTGGGCGTCAGCTACGCCTTCACCGACAACATCGCGCTCGACCTGCGCTACCATGACACCGGCGAGCACGATTTCGGCGACATCTATGAGAGCCGCGTTGTCGCCACCCTGAAGGGAGTGTTCTGATCCATGAAGAAGATCGAAGCCGTCGTTAAGCCGTTCAAGCTGGACGAGGTGAAGGAGGCCCTTCAGGAGATCGGCGTCCAGGGCATGACTGTCCTGGAGGCCAAGGGCTACGGCCGCCAGAAGGGGCACTCCGAGCTTTATCGCGGCGCCGAGTACGTCATCGACTTCCTGCCCAAGATCAAGCTGGAGGTGGTGGTGCCTGATGATCTGGTGGGCCAGGTGCTGGAGACCATCCAGACAGCGGCTCGAACGGGGAAGATCGGGGACGGGAAGATCTTCGTCACCGACGTGCTAGAGGTGGTGCGGATCCGCACCGGGGAGACCGGGCCGGCGGCGATCTGATCGCCACGCCCGCCGACGAAAACACGGAAGGCTGCGGGGCGACCCGCGGCCTTTTCGCTGTTCAGCCCTGCTGGGCCGAGGTGAAGAGCGCGCCCTCGTCGATCAGCTCTTCGCGGGTCGGCAAGCCCTCGATCTCGAACGGCGCGCCAGCCATGAGGCCGCCCAGCATGCGGCCCAGGAAGTCGCCCACGCTCTCCAGCGGCAGCTCGGCGGCCACGGGCGCCTTCAGCGGCGCCACGATCGCAGCGACTGCACCGCCGCCAAGGTTCGTCACCAGTCGAGGCATGACTCCCGTCCTCCAACCCGACGCCACCGTTGCACGCGCTCGGTTACCGCGGTTCTAAGGCGGAAGTGAGTCAATCCGCGCGGGTGTTGCGACCGCGTGCTCATTGCGCCGGGTCCAGCCGCCGCATACGAACAGCGCTCCGAATCATCTCTAATCGCGAAATGGCCAAGGCCGCTCCCCAACCCTCCCTCTTCGACGCCGAACCCGCGACGCCGGCGCCCACGCCAGCGCCCGGCGCGTCGCAGCTCGCGCCGGCACCCGCACCCGCCAAAGCTCCCGCCCCCGCGCCTCGCACCGCGCCGGCCGCCGCCGCGCCGACGGGGGACTACTCCGCCGCGTCGATCGAAGTGCTGGAGGGGCTTGAGCCCGTCCGCAAGCGCCCCGGCATGTACATCGGCGGCACCGACGAGCGGGCTCTGCACCACCTGTTCGCCGAAGTGCTGGACAACAGCATGGACGAGGCCGTCGCAGGCCACGCCAAGGCCATCTGGGTGCACCTGGACGCCGACGGCGCGCTGACCGTGCGCGACGACGGGCGGGGCATCCCAGTCGACCCGCACCCCAAGTACCCAGGTAAGTCCGCCCTCGAGGTGGTGATGACCGTGCTGCACTCGGGGGGCAAGTTCTCGGGCAAGGCCTATGAGACCTCCGGCGGCCTGCACGGCGTCGGCGTCAGCGTCGTCAACGCGCTGTCCGAACGGCTGGACGTCACCGTCTGGTCCAACGGTCACGAGTGGCGCCAGAGCTTCTCCAAGGGGCACGCGCTGACCGCCACCGAACAGGTCGGCCCCTCGCGCAAGCGCGGCACCCAGGTGAAGTTCCTGCCCGACCCGGAGATCTTCGGGGAAGGCGCGATCTTCAAGCCGGCGCGGCTTTACCGGATGGCCCGCTCCAAGGCCTATCTGTTCCGGGGCGTGGAGATCCGGTGGTCCTGCGCACCGGAGCGCATAACCGACGGCACGCCCGCCGAAGCCGTCTTCCACTTCCCCAACGGCCTGGCCGACTTCCTCAAGGAGCGGGTGGGTTCGGCCGCGACCGTCACCCCGGAGAGCTTCTCCGGCCGCGTGGAGCGCAAGGGCGAAGCCGGCGCCGTTGAATGGGCGGTGACCTGGAGCCCGGCGGGCTTTGGCGAGCACGACGGCTTCATGTCCTCGTACTGCAACACCGTGCCCACATCGGAAGGCGGCACGCACGAGGCCGGATTCCGCGCGGCGCTGACGCGGGGCCTGAAAGCGTACGCCGAGCTGATCGGTGAGAAGCGGGCGGGGATCATCACCGCCGAGGACGTAGTCGCCCAGGCCGGCGCGCTCATCTCCGTCTTCATCCGCAACCCCGAGTTCCAGGGCCAGACCAAGGAGCGCCTGTCCTCGGCGGAGGCCCAGCGCCTGGTCGAGAATGCGCTGCGCGATCCTTTCGACCACTGGCTGACCGGCCATCCGAAGATCGCCACCCAGCTCCTTCACTTCATCATCGAGCGCGCCGAGGAGCGGTTGAAGCGGCGCAAAGACAAGGAGGTCCAGCGGGCCTCCGCCACACGCAAGCTCCGCCTGCCAGGCAAGCTGGCCGACTGCTCGCAGGGCGCGACCGACGGGGCCGAACTCTTCATCGTCGAGGGCGACAGCGCCGGCGGCAGCGCCAAGCAGGCGCGAAACCGCAACACGCAGGCCATCCTGCCGCTGCGCGGCAAGATCCTGAACGTCGCGTCGGCCGGCGGCGAGAAGATGAGGCAGAACCAGGAGCTCTCGGACCTGATGCTGGCGCTGGGCGTGCAGCCCGGGCCCCGCTTCAAGCTGGAGGAGCTGCGTTACGAGCGGGTCATCATCATGACCGACGCCGACGTGGACGGCGCCCACATCGCAAGCCTGCTCATCACCTTCTTCTACCGGACCATGCCCGACCTGATCCGCTCCGGTCGGCTATTCATGGCCCTGCCCCCGCTCTACCGGCTGAGCCACGGCAGCCTCACCGCCTACGCCCGCGACGACGCTCACCGGGACGAGCTGATGGCTGGACCGTTCAAGGGCAAGAAGCCGGAAATCGGCCGCTTCAAGGGTCTAGGCGAGATGATGCCGTCCCAGCTGAAGGAGACGACCATGGATCCCGGCAAGCGGACGCTGGCGCGCGTCACGCTGCCGGAGTCCGAGGAAGAGGTCGAAGTGCTGGTCGAGACCCTCATGGGCCGCAAGCCCGAGCACCGCTTCCGGTTCATCCAGGACAACGCACGCTTCGCCGTGGAAGACCTGGACATCTGATCGCGGTGAAGTCTTGGGAACGGCCGCTTTGGCCTGTGTGACAACAGCGCCCATATTGACTTTGGGCGGCAATCCCTATGTATCGGCTCACATTCGGAGCAGGTCTGGCGAATCCGCGCCGCCCGCTCGCCCAAGATCGGGCGGCTCCGACTCCTTACCCAGCTGGACATGACCGAATTCACTGACCTGGGGCTGAGCCCCACGACGCTACAGGCGGTAGCCGACACCGGCTACACGACCGCCACTCCGATCCAGGCCGCAGCCATTCCCGTCGCCCTTCAGGGCCGCGACGTTCTGGGCATCGCCCAGACCGGCACGGGCAAGACCGCCGCCTTCACCTTGCCGATGATCGACCGGCTCGCGGCGGGCCGCGCCAAGGCGCGCATGCCGCGCGCCCTCGTGTTGGCCCCCACGCGCGAGCTGGCCGACCAGGTGGCCGCATCCTTCGAGAAGTACGCCAAGGGAACCAAGCTTTCCTGGGCGCTGCTGATCGGCGGCGTGTCCATGGCCGATCAGGTGTCCAAGCTCGACAAGGGCGTGGACGTGCTGATCGCCACGCCAGGTCGCCTGCTCGACCTGTTCGAGCGCAGCAAGATCCTGCTCACGGGCGTGCAGATCATGGTCGTCGATGAGGCCGACCGCATGCTCGACATGGGCTTCATCCCGGACATCGAGCGCATCTTCAAGCTTACGCCGCCGCGGCGTCAGACCTTGTTCTTCTCGGCGACGATGCCGCCGGAGATCACCCGGCTGACCAAGCAGTTCCTCAACGATCCCGAGCGGATCGAGGCGACGCGCCCGGCCACGACCGCGGACACCATCGCCCAGCATCTGGTCCGCGTGCCTTCTTCCGAACCCAAGGCCAAGCGCATGGCGCTGCGGGCGCTGATGGCGCGCGAGACGGTGCGGAACGGCATCGTCTTCTGCAACCGCAAAACCGAAGTGGACATCGTCGCCAAGTCGCTGAAGGTGCACGGCCTGGACGCGGCTCCCATCCACGGCGATCTGGACCAGGCCCTGCGGATGCGCACGCTCGACGCCTTCCGCAAGGGCGAGCTGAAGTTCCTAGTCGCGTCGGATGTGGCCGCGCGCGGCCTGGACATCCCCGACGTCAGCCACGTCTTCAACTATGACGTCCCGCATCACGCGGACGACTATGTGCACCGCATCGGCCGTACCGGCCGCGCCGGCAAGCTCGGCGAAACCTTCATGATCATCACGCCGAACGACACCAAGTCGCTCGACAAGGTGCTCAAGCTCACCAAGAAGCAGCCAGACGAGCTCACGCTCGACCTCGACTGGAGCGAAGCGGAAGGCGGCGGCGGTGAGCGTCGCCGCAGCGCCCGGGGCGACCGTCCCGAACGCAGCGGCCGTGGCGTGCGGCGGAAGCCCGAGGCCGAGCCCGCTCCCGTGGCCGAAGCGGCTCCTGCGGCCGAGCGCAGCCCGGAAGTGTGGTCAGACGAGCCGCGCCGCGAAGAGCCGCCCCGAAGCGAAGCCCGACGCGAAGAGTCCAGGCGCAGAGAGCCACGTCGTGACGAGCCCAGGCGCAATGAGCCCCGCCGAGAGGAAGCCCGGCGCGACGAGCGCCCGCGGGATGAATCTCGCGATCGGCCGGCGCGGGAGCCGCGGGACAGCCGCTTCGAGCGGCCCGAGCGTCGGCCAGAGCCTCGACAGGAGCGGGACGACCCATCTGGCGGCCGGTTCGGCGCCGATGCGCCCGCCTTCCTGCTGCGTCCTGCTCCCGTGAAGAAGCTGACGAGCAAGGACCAGGCGTAGTCGGTTTTGGCGACTGCGTTCACCCATTTAACCTCGCGTTACGCAGTCAGGCCCTAGGGTCCGCTCGCACTTGCGCCGTGCGGCTAAGCGGCGCCTGGGGGAACGGAATGAACGCTGCGGTCGACACGGCCCTTCGCGGGCCCGACGCCTATGCGCTGGCGCGCAAGGCCCTGGCCCACATGGAGCAACATGCGGTCTGGCCGACCCCGCTGAACTTCGAACTTTGGCTGCACTACCTCGGCGCGCCGGAAGGGGCGCTCGGCAAGGAGATCGAGCGCCTCATCAGCGCGGGGGAGCCGATCACGGACGAGGTGAGCGAGACGCTTGCGGCCAACTTCCTGCCGCGCGCACGCCTCACCGACGAAATTCAGGACGCGGGCGCCCAGCTCAACAAGGAGCTGACGAGCGTAGCCAACGCGATCGCTGACGCCCGGAAGTCGCAAGAGGCCTACGGCCGCACCCTGGCCGGTGCGAGCGAAGACCTGGGCCGCGCTGAAGAGCCGCCCGCGCTGCGAAAGCTGGTTGAGAACCTCACGTCGGCGACGCGCAAGGTCCAGAAGCACAGCGATGCGCTGGAGCGCCGGCTGCACGCCTCGGCCAAGGAGGTTACGCGGTTGCGCGAGCACCTGGAGCAGGTGCGCCGTGACGCGATGACTGACGCGCTGACCACGCTGGCCAATCGCAAGGCCTTTGACGAGCAGCTGGCCCGCGCCTCCGCGGAGGCGGAAACCACTGGCGCTCCGCTCACTGTGGCCGTGCTCGATATCGACCACTTCAAGCGCTTTAACGACACCTGGGGGCACCAGACCGGCGACCAGGTGATCCGTTATGTCGCCAGCGTGATTGGCCGGGTGGGCGCTGCCCCCCGGTTCGCCGCCCGCTACGGGGGCGAAGAATTCGGCATGATCTTCCCGGGCGAGAGCGCCCATGTCGTAGCCGCCGTCCTGGACGGGGTGCGCGAGGAGATCGCCTCCCGACACCTGCGCCGCCGATCGACGAACGAGGACCTCGGGACCGTGTCCGTATCGGCCGGCCTGGCGGAACGTCGTCGTGGTGAACCGGACAACGCCCTGATGGAACGCGCCGACGGCGCCCTCTACATGTCCAAGCGGGCAGGTCGAAACCGCGTCACCAACGCCGAGGCCGTCCCAAACGCCGCCTGATCAGGCTTCCGCAGCCGGGACGATCGTGACGCTCTCGCCGCAGCCGCAGGCGTCGGTCTCGTTGGGATTTCGGAACACGAACTTGGCGGCGAGCTTGCTCGTCTCGTAGTCGATCTCGGTTCCGATCAGGAACAGGACCGCTTTAGGGTCGATCAGGATCGTGACGCCCTTGTCCTCGACCACCTCGTCCAGCGGACTCGCGGTCTCAGCGTACTCGAGCACATACTCCTGACCGGCGCAGCCGCCGTTCTTCACGCCGACGCGCAGGCCGGCGTAGGGCTGCTCGGCCCGGTCCATGATGGCCTTCACCCGCTCGGCGGCGGCCTCGGTCAACGTGACGACCTTGGGTCGGGGGCGACGCGCGCGGGGGGCGGACTGCAGCTCCATGACCACCTCAGAACATGTTGAGCGCGAGCTTAGCCTCGTCGCTCATTTTGGATGGGTCCCACGGCGGGTCGAACACCAGGTTGACGTTGCAGGAGCGGATCCCCTCGACCTGCATCACCGCGTCGTGCACCCAGCCTGGCATCTCACCGGCGACGGGACAGCCAGGGGCCGTCAGCGTCATGTCGACCACGACGTCGCGGTCGTCGGAGACATCGACGCGATAGATCAAGCCGAGCTCGTAGATGTCGACCGGGATCTCGGGATCATAGACGGTCTTGAACTTCTCGATCAGGGCGTCGGTCAGGGCGTCGAGCTCCGCCTGCGGAATGGCGGAATCCTCCGCCTCCACCACAACGTCCGATCTCAGGGTCGCGTCGTCCATCGTACCTTCAGAAGCTCTGGACCAATTCAGGAGAAGAAGCCGCGCGCCCGCTCCAGCGACTGGGCGAACACATCGACGTCTTCCACGGTGTTATATAGGGCGAAGGAAGCCCGAGCGGTGGAGGTCACGCCGAAACGCCGCATCAGCGGCTCCGCGCAGTGCTGGCCGGCCCGCACAGCCACGCCGTAGCGGTCCAGCAGCTGGGCCACGTCGTGAGCGTGAGCGCCCTCCACCGTGAAGGTCAAGATCGCACCTTTCCCAGGGGCCGTGCCGATCACGCGTACGCCGTTGGCCTGGCTGACCGCCGCATGGGCGCGCTCGTACAGGGCCCGCTCGTGAGCGTGGATGGCGTCCCGGTCGAAGCCCATCAGCCACTCCAGGGCGGCGCCGAACGCGATCGCCTCAAGGATCGGCGGAGTGCCTGCCTCGAAACGGGCGGGAGGCTCAGCGTAGGTGACCAGGTCGCAGGTGACCTGGCTGATCATCTCGCCGCCACCCTGATAGGGCGGGAGGGAGGCGAGCACTTCAGCGCGTCCGTAGAGGGCGCCGATGCCGGTGGGGCCAAACAGCTTGTGGCCCGTCATGACGTAGAAGTCGCAGCCGATCGCCTTCACGTCCGGCGCGGCGTGCACGGCGCCCTGGCAGCCGTCGATCAGGGTCAGGGCTCCCGCGGCGCGCGCCGCCTCCACGATGGCCTGCACGGGGTTGATGGTGCCCAGCACGTTGGACATGTGCGTCACCGCGACAAGGCGCGTTCGCGGGCCGATCAGGTTGCGGAACGCCTCCATGTCGAGGCTGCCGTCATCCAACACCGGGGCGAACTTCAGCACCACGCCTCGCCGCTCGCGCAGAAGGTGCCATGGCACGATGTTGGAGTGGTGCTCCATCTCGGTGACGACGATCTCGTCGCCTTCGCGCAGGCTGAGGCCGACCGAATGAGCGACCAGGTTGATGGCCTCAGTGCCGCCCTTGGTGAAGACGATCTCGTTGACCTCGGCGTTCAGGTACCGAGCCGCCACGACGCGCGCGTGCTCGTAGGCCTCGGTCGTCTCGTTGGCCAAGGTGTGCAGACCGCGGTGGACGTTGGCGTAGGAGCCCTCCATCCGGCTCACCAGCGCGTCGATCACGGCGCGCGGCTTCTGGGCGGAGGCGGCGCTGTCCAGATAGACCAGCGGTCGGCCGTTCACCTCCCGCGAAAGGATGGGGAACTGAGCTCGCGCGGCGTACGGGTCGAAGGCGGCGGTGACCGCCTGGGGCGCATCGAAGCTCATTGATCGCCTCCGAAGCGGACGGCCAGCCAACGGCGGGCGATTTCTTGCGCAGCCGCAGGCTCGATGCGGTCCACGACCTCGCCCAGGAACGCCGCCGTCATCAGGGCGCGAGCCTCGGGCTCAGGCACGCCGCGTGCCCGGATGTAGAACAGCGCCTCCTCGTCCAGCGTGCCGACGGTGTTGCCGTGTGCGCAGGAGACGTCGTCCGCGTAGATCTCAAGCTCGGGTTTCGCGTCGACCTCGGCGCGCTCGGACGCGATCAGCGCGTGGTGACCCATGCGGGCGTCGGTGCCGTCAGCGCCCCTCGCCACGACGATCTTGCCCTGGAAGACGCCTCGCGCCTCGTCAGCGACCACGCCCTTGGTGAGTTGCTGCGTCACGCCGTCCTGACCGGTGTGCTCGACCACTGTGGTCAGGTCGCATTGGCGGTCGCCGTCCAGGACGTACAGGCCGTCCATGCGGACCGCGGCGCCTTCGCCGGGATGAGCGACATGAGTTTCGTGGCGCTGCAGTTTGGCGCCCGTAGTCAGCACCGTCTGCGAGAGGCTCGCCGCCTCGCCGAGGGTCACGTCGGCGCGAGAGATGGAGATGGCGTCTGGCGCCTCGTCCACCAGCACCACCCGGATCAGGCGTGCGCCGGGCTCCACGGTGATACGTAGGGCGGCGTTGGCGGCATAGGCGCTCCCCTGCCCCTCGTAGCTCTCCAGCAGAAGCAGCGACGCGCCAGCCGGCACGCGCACCTCGGCTTCGGCCTGATGGCCGGTGCGCGTGGCTCGCGAGACGAAGCGTAGCCGAACAGTTTCGTCGCGCGCGGCGACGATGGCGGCTTCGCCGCTCAGCAGCTGTCCGTTTGCGAACAGCACTTCGCGCCCGCCGAGGTCCGCGAAGGGGCCGCCCGGTTCGGCCGCGATCAGGGGCGAAGGCTCAGGCGCCTCTCGCAGGTAGCGGCGCAGATCGCTCCAGCGCCACTCCTCGACGCGGCGGCTCGGGAAGCTGGAGGCGTCGCGGAGATCGATGCGAATGGGCGCGGTCACGCAGCCTCCAGATACCGGTCGTAGCCCGACTTCTCGAGCTCCAGCGCCAGTTCCGGTCCCCCCGAGGCGACGATGCGCCCGCCGGCCAGCACGTGCACGCGGTCGGGCCGGATGTAGTCCAGGAGGCGCTGATAGTGGGTGATGACCAGCATCGAACGGTCGGGCGCGCGCAGGGCGTTCACGCCGTCAGAGACAATGCGCAGGGCGTCGATATCCAGGCCGCTGTCGGTCTCGTCCAGGATCAGGAAGCGCGGCTCCAGAAGCGCCATCTGCAGCACCTCCATGCGCTTCTTCTCGCCGCCGGAGAAGCCGACGTTCAGCGGCCGCTTCAGCATGTCGAAGTCGATCTTCAGCTCCGCCGCCTTGGCGCGCACGAGCTTCAGGAACGCGGGCGCGGCGACCTCCTCTTCCCCGCGCGACTTGCGCTGGGCGTTCAGCGCGGTGCGCACGAAGGTGAGCGCCGGCACACCCGGGATCTCCAGCGGGTACTGGAAGGAGAGGAACAAGCCACGGGCGGCCCGCTCGTTCGGCTCGAGCTCCAGCAGGTCTTGGCCGTCGAGGGCGGCGGAGCCTTGCGTCACCTCATAACCGGCGCGGCCGGCCAGGGTGTAGCCAAGCGTCGACTTGCCTGCGCCGTTCGGGCCCATGATCGCGTGCACCTCGCCCGCAGGCACGTCCAGTGACAGCCCTTTCAGGATCGGCTTGTCAGCGACGGTGACGTGGAGGTTGGAGACGGAGAGCATCACGATATCCGGAGTGAATTGAGGACGGGAGGCGTCAACCGACGCTCCCCTCGAGCGAGATGGCGACGAGCTTCTGGGCCTCGACTGCGAACTCCATCGGGAGTTCCTGCAGCACCTCGCGGACGAAGCCGTTCACGAGGAGCTGGACGGCCTCCTCCTGGGAGAGGCCTCGCTGCTGGGCGTAGAAGAGCTGGTCCTCCGACAGGCGCGTGGTCGTCGCCTCGTGCTCGAACTGGGTCTGCCCGTTGCGGGCCTCAACGTACGGCACGGTGTGGGCGGCGCAGTCCTTGCCGATCAGCAGGCTGTCGCACTGGGTGAAGTTGCGCGCGCCCTTCGCTTTGGGATGGGCCGATACAAGGCCGCGGTAGGTGGAGGTCGACCGGCCTGCCGACACGCCCTTGGCGACAATCCGCGAGCGGGTGTTGGCGCCCAGGTGGATCATCTTGGTGCCAGTGTCGGCCTGCTGTCGGCCGTTGGTGATGGCGATCGAGTAGAATTCGCCTTGAGAGCCCTCGCCGCGCAGGATGCACGATGGGTACTTCCAGGTGACGGACGAGCCGGTCTCCACCTGCGTCCAGCTGACCTTAGACCGGTCGCCGCGGCAGTCCGCGCGCTTGGTGACGAAGTTGTAGATGCCGCCCTGGCCGGTCCCGGGATCGCCCGGGTACCAGTTCTGAACGGTGGAGTATTTGATCTCCGCATCCTCCAGCGCCACCAGCTCGACGACGGCGGCGTGCAGCTGGTTCTCGTCACGCATGGGGGCGGTGCAGCCCTCCAGGTAAGAGACGTAGGAGCCCTTGTCGGCGATGATCAGCGTGCGCTCGAACTGGCCCGTGGACTGGGCGTTGATGCGGAAATAGGTCGACAGCTCCATCGGGCAGCGCACGCCCGGCGGGATGTAGACGAACGACCCGTCGGAGAAGACGGCGCTGTTCAGGGCGGCGAAGTAGTTGTCGCTGACGGGCACCACGGACCCGAGGTACTGGCGCACGAGGTCGGGGTGTTCGCGCAGCGCCTCGCTGATCGGCATGAAGATCACGCCGACCTTCGCCAGCTCTTCACGGAAGGTGGTGACGACGGAGACGCTGTCGAACACAGCGTCCACCGCATAGCGGGGCGCGCCCTCCACGCCCGCCAGCACCGCCTGCTCCTTCAGCGGAATGCCGAGCTTCTCGTAGGTCCGAAGCAGCTCCGGATCGACCTCCTCCAGGCTCTTGGGGCCGTCCTTCTTCTTGGGGGCGGCGTAGTAGTAGAGCTCCTGGTACTCGACCGGCGTGTAGTCGACCTTGGCCCAGGTCGGCTCCTCCATGGCGAGCCACCGCTCATAGGCCGCCAGGCGCCACTCGAGCATCCACTCGGGCTCACCCTTCTTCTCGCTGATGAAGCGAACGATGTCGGTGTTCAGGCCCTTGGGCGCGAACTCGGTCTCGATGTCGGTGACGAAGCCGTGCTTGTACTTCTCAAGCGACTGGACGGTTTCAACAGTCTCGCGGACGGCGGACATCAGCTCACACTACCCTTCACGCGGCCGCGCGCTTGCGGCGCGCCCGGTACGCATCGATCCAGACGTCGGCGAACCGCTGCCAGTCCGCCTCCGTGGTGCTCCAACCCCCCGAGGCGCGCAGCGCGCCCGCGGCCAAATCATCCAAACCCATGGCTTGCAGCACGCGGCTAGGCTTCACCTTGCCAGACGAACAGGCCGAGCCGGCGCTGACCATCACGCCGGCGAGATCCAGCGCGATCACCTGCAGCTCCGATGGCCAGTCGGAGACGCCGACGCAGAGCGTGCCCGGCAGGCGCGGCGCGCCTTCCCCGATCACCGTCGCGCCTTCTGCAGCCAACCGTGCGGCGGCCGTGTCGCGCCAGGCGGCCGGGTTAAGTGTGGACCTCAGCTCTTCCCCCGCTGCGCGAGCGGCGGCGGCGAACCCGGCGATCCCCGCCACGTTCTCGGTGCCTGCACGGCGGCCTCGCTCTTGGCCTCCGCCATGCTGGCGGCGCGAGAGCGTCGCGCGCGGACCGTAGGCCAGCACGCCCACGCCCTGGGGTCCGCCGAGTTTGTGCGCCGCGACCGCCAGGGTCTCGGCGCCGAGCGCCCGGAAGTCGACCCGCAGCTTGCCCGCGGCTTGCGCAGCGTCGAGGTGCAGCCAGGCGCCATGGGCGCTTGTGACGGCGGCGATGCGCTCGACAGGCTGGATGACCCCGGTCTCGTTGTTCGCGAACGACAGCGCCACGAACGCGCGGCCCTCCCCTATCGACAGCCGCTGCTCGAGCCAGGCGAGGTCCAGCAGGCCGTCGGCGTCCACAGGCCACAGCTCCACAGGCTTGCCGGTGAAGCGCGCGGTCTCGAGCACACAATCGTGCGCCGTGGCGTCGACGATCAGCACCGAAACCTGCGGCAGCAGGGCTGCGCTCTCGATCGCGAGCGCGTTGGCCTCCGTGCCGCCCGCGGTGAAGACCAGGTCCGCCACATCCGCACCGATCAGGGCGGCCACGTCCGCGCGCGCCTCCTCGACCAAAGCGCGGGCGCGGCGGCCAGCCGCGTGGACGGACGACGGATTGGCCCCGACCGCAAGCGCGCGCGAAACCGCCTCCGCCGCTTGAGGGCGGATCGGCGCAGTGGCGTTGAAGTCGAGGTAGACCGCGTTCATGAGTTCAGGCCGCCTCCACCGCTTGCGCGGTCGCCGGCGTGGCGGGGCCATGCGCCCGACGCGCGATCACGTCCTTCAGCGAGACGCTGGCCAGGTAGCGGTGAATCTCTTTTCCAAGATCCTCCCACAGGTCGTGCGTGATGCATCGTTCTCCGGCGAGCATGCAGCCGCGGGGCGACCCTTGCGAGGCGCAGCGGGTGGCCCGGATGGGCTCGTCCACCGCCAGCACGATGTCCGCCACCCACGTCTCGCCGCAGTCGGCGGCCAGACGGTATCCGCCGCCGGGGCCGCGCACGCTCTTCACAAGGCCAGCGCGGCGCAGACGCGCGAACAGCTGCTCCAGATAGGAAAGGGATATCTGCTGGCGGTTGGCGATCTCGGCCAGGGACACCGCCCGCGATTCTCCATAGCGGGCGAGGTCGGCCATCGCCATCACCGCATACCGTCCCTTGGTGCTGAGCCGCATTCGACCCCCGTCGAGAATCCGCGCGCAATCGCAAACGCTTGTGCTAGAACCCGCCGCTTCGCGGGCTCGCAGGCCGCAAATAGGAAAACCTACTACAGTGGTCAAGTATTCTGGACCACTGCAGGAGGCGCCGGCGACCCGTCTGGGCTAGGGCTGGAAGAGGTTCTGAAGCAGCATGCCTGAGGTGATCTTCACCGGCGCATCGGGTCGTATCGAAGGCCGCTATGCGCCGGGAAAGAAGGACAATGCGCCGATCGCGCTGATCCTCCATCCGCACCCGAAGGCGGGCGGCCACATGAACAACCCCGTGGCGGTCCAGCTCTATCATCTGTTTATGAAGCGCGGTTTCGCGACCCTGCGGTTCAACTTCCGTGGAGTCGGGCGTTCGCAGGGCGAGTTCGACAGCGGCATCGGCGAACTCGCCGACGCGGCATCGGCGCTGGACTGGCTGCAGGCCGCCAATCCCGCCGCGTCGCAGACCTGGGTCGCCGGCTACCAGTTCGGGGCCTACATCGGCATGCAGCTGCTGATGCGCCGGCCCGAGACGGACGGCTTCATCTCGGTCACTCCGCCGACCAATATGTATGACTTCAGCTTCCTGGCGCCCTGCCCGGCGTCGGGCCTGCTGATCACCGGGGCGAATGACACCATCACCCCGCCCAACGAGGTGGAGCGTGTGGTGGCCAAGCTGCGCACGCAGAAGGGCATCGTCATCGACTACGAGGTTGTGCCCGGCGCGACCCACTTCTGGCAGGACCACCTGCCGGAGGTCGAGAAGCGCGTCGGCGCCTACCTCGACAAGCGCCTCGAGGCGGACCCGATCTAATCGGCCGGCGCAAAGCCGAGTAGGAAGTCGATCACCTTCTCGTCAGGCATCTCGCAGGGCTTGAAAAGCCAACGGCCGTCCGCGAGCTGGTAGGCGTTGCCGCTGACGAAGTCTCGGCCGCCGAGTTCCTCGGCCCAAATCTTCCAGCGTTGGCCGTCTTCGGACGCGGTCACGGTCAGGCCGTAGCGACGCTCGCGATAGAAGCCTTCGCTGTAGCCGCGCGGCAGAGCCTGAAGCCGCCGCAGCGATCGGTCCAGCCGCGTCAGGGCTGGACGATCCGGCCGCCGGTCATGGGACGCGGCGCGCCCGTGGTGCTCGGGAAGCTTATCGGCAGGCCCTTCGCCGTCCGCGCGGCGAGATAGGCGAAGGCCTCCGCCTCGATCGCGTCGCCCCGCCAGCCGTGCGCCTCTGCGGGCTCCACCGGCACGCCAGCGGCCTCCGCCAGCCAAGCCATCAACACCGGATTGTGACGCCCACCCCCGCAGGCGATGACCCGCTCGGGCTTCACCTGGCAGCGCGCGATCCCGAGAGCAGCAGCGCGCGCGGCGAAAGCGGTCAGCGTCGCCGCCGCGTCCTCCAGCGAGAGCTGCGCGACGGGCTCCAGCGAAAAGTCGAACCGGTCGAGCGACTTGGCGCCTTGGGCTGAGAAGTAGCTATGCGACAGATAGCTCTGGACCACTGCTTCGTGCACGCGCCCGGCCCTGGCGAAGGCCCCGTCCACATCGAGGCGAGCGTCGGTACGGGCCTGCACCAGCAGGTCGATCATTCCGTTCGCCGGACCGGTGTCGAAGGCCTCCAAGGCGCCGTCCTCGCCGATGACGGTGATGTTGCCGACTCCGCCGAGGTTCAGCGCCGCGACCGGAGGCGTAAGCCCTGAGGCCACGGCGCGCGCGCGGTGGTAGACCGGCGCCAGCGGCGCGCCCTGCCCCCCCGCCGCCACGTCGGCGGTGCGGAAGTCGAAGGCGACGGGCACTCCCAGGCCAGCCGCGAGCCTTGCGCCGTCGCCGAGTTGGACGGTGCGGCCCTGCGGGCGTTCCGCCGTGGGGGACTCGTGCAACACCGTCTGACCATGAAAGCCCACGAGATCGAGGTCGCCTCGGGTTATTCCATGCTCGAACATGAAGGCTTGCGCCGCGCTCAGGTGTTCGTCGGCGACCGCCCGAGCCGCCACCGCGAAAATCTCCGGCTCCGGCGCCCCGCGCCTCCATTGCAGCGCCTGCCGGGTCGCGTCTTCGAGGATCGAGCGCACGTTCGGCGACAGCTTCCGCTCGCCGCAGGGGCCGAAGCCCGTGATCGCCTCGCCGTCAGTCTCGAGCACCGCCATATCGACGGCGTCGAGCGAGGTGCCGGTCATGAAGCCCAAAACGCGCATACCGGCCTTGACTGCCATGGCCCGCGCTCGGTAGCTACCCCGCAATGATCGCTCGCAGCACCGCCTCCGGCCTGTATTACCGCACGCTCTGAAGCGTGCGGCCGCGATCCCTGCCGCCCCTATGCCGGCGGCAGGTCTCCCCAACGGAAGCAGGTCACCGGCTCAACGTTCGATAGAAGAGCCCGATTATGACCGACGCCGCCTTCAAGTCCTCGTTCCTGCAGACGCTGCAGGCCCGCGGCTACATCCACCAGATCACCCATCCAGCCGAACTCGACGAAGCGGCGTCCTCCGGCGTGGTGACGGGCTATATCGGCTTCGACGCCACCGCGCCGAGCCTTCACGTCGGTTCGTTGATCCAGATCATGATGCTGCGACGGCTGCAGCAGGCGGGTCACAAGCCTATCGTGCTGATGGGCGGCGGCACCACCAAGGTCGGCGACCCCTCGGGCCGGGACGAGAGCCGCAAGGTGCTGTCGGACGCCGACATCGCCTCGAACATGGCCGGCATCCGCAAGGTCTTCGATAAGTTCCTGACCTTCGGGGACGGGCCGACCGACGCGGTCATGGTCGACAACGACGAGTGGCTGTCGAAGCTCGGCTACATCCAGTTCCTGCGCGAGTACGGCCCGCACTTCACCATCAACCGGATGCTCGCGTTCGACTCGGTGAAGCTGCGGCTCGAGCGCGAGCAGCCCCTGACCTTCCTCGAATTCAACTACATGCTGATGCAGGCGGCCGACTTCCTGGAGCTGAATCGCCGCTATGGCTGCAGCCTGCAGATGGGCGGGTCCGACCAGTGGGGCAACATCGTCAACGGCGTAGAGCTGACGCGCCGGGTGGACGCCAAGCCCGTCTTCGGCCTGACCACGCCGCTGCTGACCACCGCGTCCGGAGCGAAGATGGGCAAGACGCTGGCCGGCGCCGTGTGGCTGAACGCCGAGCAGCTCAGCCCTTACGACTACTGGCAGTTCTGGCGGAACACCGAGGACGCGGACGTGGGCAAGTTCCTGCGCCTGTTCACGGACCTGCCGCTGGACGAGATCGCCCGCCTGGAGACGCTTCAGGGCGCCGAGATCAACGACGCCAAGAAGGTGCTGGCGGATGAGGCCACCCGCCTCTTGCACGGCCAGGAAGCCGCGGCGGCGGCCCGTGAGGCGGCCCAGGCGGCGTTCGAACAAGGGCGGCTGTCATCGGACCTGCCGACGATCGAGGTTGCTCGCACGGAGCTCGAGGCGGGCGTGCAGCTGGCTGCGCTTGCAGCGGACGCCGGCCTCGCCACGTCACGCTCAGAAGCCCGCCGCCTCGCTCAAGGCGGGGGCCTGCGCCTGAACGATGTGGCTGAGACCGACGGCGCTCGCTTGGTGACGCTTGGCGATCTGAACGCGGACGGCGTGCTGAAGCTGGCGGCCGGCAAGAAGAAGATCGTCCTGGTCCGGCCGGCCTGAGGGAGGAGAGAGGGATGAGCGATCCGCTGGAAGGCCGACCCGCCCCTGATTTCGACCTACCAACCGATGGCGGTGGAAGGGTTCGCCTGTCCGAACTCAAGGGCCGCAAGGTGGTGCTCTACCTGTATCCCAAGGACGACACGGCCGGCTGCACCCAAGAGGCCCAGGACTTCACCGCGGCGGCGGACGATTTCGCCGCCGCGGACGCCACCCTGATCGGGCTTTCGAAGGACAGCCCCAAGCGCCACGACAAGTTCAAGGCCAAGTACGGACTGAACCTGATCCTCGCCTCCGACGAGGAGGGGGCCGTGGTGGAGGCCTATGGCGCCTGGGTGCAGAAGAAGCTGTACGGCCGGGAGTACATGGGCATCGATCGGTCCACCTTCCTGATCGACTCCGAGGGGAAGGTGCGTCGCGCCTGGCGCAAGGTGCGCGTGGCGGGCCACGTGGCCGAGGTGCTGGACGCCGCCCGCGCCCTCTGACCTCCGCGCCATAGTCCTTACGCCCTGTGCAAACGTGGTTGCATTGGCTTCACGGTGCGCAGCGCCTCGCGCGTGAGCGTCGCTTTTCCAGGGGCCACCGCATCTGCGTCTCCGCAGGTTGAAGACTGCCTCCGAACCTACGAATACCAACAGGTATCAGCACTGATTGAGCTTTCGGCTAGTGAACAGACAACTATGTCAATATACGAGACGCGACCTCCCGAGCATCCGCGAGCGCGTTGCCGTCCACAATGAGGGTTACCGAAGGCCGATGGGGTTGCCATCTCAGACGCGCTGAGGGCATAACTACGTTCAACTCGGGCGGGGGTTTCGAGAATGAACGCAGAACGCGTGGCGCACGTCCGGAACTGGATCGACCGGCTATTCCCTGAACGGCATGTCTATCTGCGCTCGGGCGGCGAAACCCAAGCGTTCGTCATCAGCACACGTCAGCAGCTCATCGCGGCGGCCTCCGCATGCGCCGTCGCAGCTTGGCTGGTTCTCGCCACCGGGTCGATGATCCTGGACGCCATGGCCGTCTCGGCCGCGGACCGAAAGGTCGCGCTGATCACGGCCAAGTACGAGCGGCTAATGGCCGACCGGCAGGCGCGCCTTGATAGCGCAGTGGCCAAGCTCAGCGAGACAGCCGGCTCCGTCGACGGCCTAGCAGCCGAAGTTGAGCGTCGCCACGTGGCGCTCGCCACCGTCATGACCGAGTTCGAAGGCGTACCCGGGGCGGCCGAGGCGCTGGCGCCGGTGCAGCCGAGCAGGAAGCTGTCCCCGCTCGAGCGGATGCTCTCGGTGCGCATGGACCAGGAGCGGCTCGTCGCCAAGGCCGAAACGTTCGCAAAGACGCGGGCAGAGCGGCTTCGCCTCGCCTTCCGCTTAGCGGGCCTAAATCCCGCGGCCTACGTCTCGGCAGGAGCGGGCCTGGGCGGCCCCCTCGTGGAGGCGAAGGATCCCAAGGCCCTTGGCGCCGTGCTCGACGTCGACGAGGACTTCGCTCGGCGGATCCACGCCGCCGCGGACGGCCTGTCGCAGATGCGGTCCTTGAGAGAGGTGGCGCAGCGGCTGCCATTCGCCCGCCCGGCCGCCGACGTTCGCACGACGTCCGGCTTCGGCGTTCGCTTCGACCCCTTCAACGGCAGCCCGGCCCTGCATACAGGTCAGGATTTCACCGGCCCGTTCCTGACGCCCATCCAAGCAACAGCCCCGGGCGTCGTCTCGTACGCAGGCGCCCGCAGCGGCTATGGCAATACGGTCGAGATCGACCACGGCGGTGGGTTCAAGACCCGATACGCCCACCTTCAGTCCATCTCCGTCGCACCGGGCCAGCGCGTCGCCGTCGGCCATCGCCTCGGCGCAATGGGCTCCACCGGTCGCTCCACTGGCGTCCACCTGCACTACGAGGTGTGGATGAACGGCCGTCCTCAGAATCCCGCGCGCTTCCTCAAGGCTGGTGATTATGTTCAACAAGATTAGCAAGCCATCCGCGCCCAACGGGGGCCAGAATCCGCCCGCTCCGATCGAGCCGCTGACGCAACAACAGCAGCGCCGTCCGGCGACCGCGGCCGCCCGCATCGCCTCGATGCTCGCCTCCGACCTCGTTTTCGAAGGCAACATCATCGGCAACGGCGATCTGCACATCGACGGCACCATTCGCGGTGACGTGAAGGCGGGCCGCCTCACGATCGGCGAGAGCGGCAACATCGAAGGGGGCGTGGACGCCGAGATCGTCGAGGTGCGCGGCCGCGTCGTCGGCACGATCAAAGGCAAGCAGGTCAAATTGCTGGGCACCGCCTACGTTGAAGGCGACATCAGCCACGAGCAGCTGTCGATCGACGTCGGCGCCTACTTCCAAGGCAGCTGCACTCAATCGCGTAAGGTCGAGCCAGCTCGCCCGGTCGCGCCGGCTCCCGCCGCGGCGGCGCAGCCGATCGGCTTCACAGCCCCCGTCGTGCCGCCCGCGGGCGGCGCCGAGCCCGCGAAGAAGGAACCCGTCGTCGAGCTGAAGCCCGCGGCGGTCTAAGGCATACGAAGAGGGGCGGAATCACTCCCGCCCCTTCCGCCACTATTGCGTCCTACGCCTACTCCGCCCCGTCCCGGGTGGCGCCCACGCGCTGGGCCAGGGCTGCGCCCATGAAGGCGTCGATATCGCCGTCAAGCACGCCCTGTGTGTCCGAGGTCTCCACGTCAGTCCGCAGGTCCTTCACCATCTGGTACGGCTGCAGCACATAGCTGCGGATCTGGTGGCCCCAGCCGATATCGGTCTTCTGGTCCTCCAGCGCCTGCTGCGCCGCCTCGCGCTTCTGCAACTCAAGCTCGTAGAGGCGCGCGCGCAGCATCTTCCACGCCTCTTCTCGGTTCTGGTGCTGCGAACGACCGGCCTGGCAAGCCACGGCTACCCCGGTCGGAATGTGCGTCAGGCGCACCGCGGAGTCCGTCTTGTTGACGTGCTGACCGCCCGCGCCGGAAGCGCGGTAGGTGTCGGTCCGCACGTCGGCCGGGTTGATCTCGATCTCGATGGCGTCGTCGACCACCGGGTACACCCACACCGAGGCGAAGCTGGTGTGGCGACGGGCGTTGGAGTCGTAGGGGCTGATGCGCACCAGCCGGTGCACGCCCGCCTCCGTTTTCAGCCAGCCGTAGGCGTTGGGGCCCTTCACCTGCAGAGTCGCCGACTTGATGCCCGCCTGTTCGCCGGGCGTCTCTTCAATGAAGTCGACCTGGTATCCGTGGGCGTTGGCCCAGCGCGAGTACATGCGCAGGAGCATCGAGGCCCAGTCGGCGGATTCGGTGCCGCCGGCGCCGGAGTTGATCTCGACATAGGCGTCGTTGCTGTCCGCCTCACCCGAGAGCAGGGCCTCCAACTCGGCGCGCGCCGCGCGATCCTTTAAGGCGCGTAGCGAAGCCCTCGCCTCCTCCAGCGACTCCTCGTCGCCTTCGAGGTCGGCGAGCTCGGCGAATTCAACCGCGTCGTTGAGGCCGCGCTCGATCTCACGCACAGCCTCGATCTGGCCGCTAAGGCGGGTGCGCTCGCGCATGACCGCCTGCGCTTCTTCAGGCTTGTCCCACAGCGTCGGGTCCTCGACCCGCGCGTTCAGTTCGTCCAGGCGACGTAGGGCAGGTTCCCAGTCAAAGACGCCTCCTGAGCAGTCCAACGGACTGCTCGATGTCGGCCGCCATGGCCTCGACATCCAATCGCATAACGCAAACTCCAGATGAGGCCGGTGCAGGTAGCGTGCGCAGCAGGCCCCTGCAACGCCCTGCCCTTCAGGTCAGTACAGGCCTTCGAGGTTGTCGGGCGCCTTCTTGGGCGGCGGCGGTGCTGCGGCGGCCGCGTTGGGCGCCCCGGTGAGGCCCTCGCGCCAGACCTCGTTGTAGGGCCGCGGCCCCTGCGGCGCCCTGGCCCGCGGGGCCCCTGGGACGACGGTGGGGGGCTTGGGCTCGGTGCCTTCGCGGAACGCCTCCTGCATGCCGCGCACCGTGACGAACTTCGCCTTCCGCGGCTTGGCGAACTCCTGCTTCGGCTTGCCCTTGAGGGCGGAGGTCATGAAGTCCACGAAGATCGGCACGGCGGTGACCGCGCCCGCTTCGCCCTGGCCGAGGGAGCGGTTGTCATCGAAGCCGATGAACACTCCGGCGACCAGCTCCGGCGTGTAGCCGACGAACCAAGCGCTGCGGTACTCGTTCGTGGTGCCCGTCTTGCCGGCCACAGGTCGCTCCAGGCTCCGCGCTTGGGTGGCGGTGCCGCGCTGGACGACGCCTTCGAGCATCGAGGTGATCTGGAACGCCGTCACCGGGTCCATCACCTGCTGGCCGGGCTGTTCGATGCGCGGGCTCTCGTCGCCGCTGAAGCCGCGGCGGCACCCGTTGCAGCGACGCTTGTCGGCGTTGAAGATCACCTCGCCATTGCGGTCTTGCACGAGCTCGATCAGGTGCGGCTCCACACGGCGCCCGCCGTTGGCGAAAGCGGAATAGGCGCCGACCAGCTTGAAGGGCGTCGTCTCGCCGGCCCCGAGGGCCATCGACAGCACCGGCTTCATGTCGGTCACCACGCCATACTTGATGGCGTTTTCGCGGATCTTGCGCATGCCGACCTTCTGCGCGAGGCGCACGGTCATCACGTTCCGCGACAGCTCCAGGCCCTTGCGCAGCGTCTGTGCGCCATAGAAGCGCCTGGAGTAGTTCTCAGGCCGCCAGACTTCGCCGGGGCGAGCGCCCTGGAAGGAGATGGGCGCGTCCATGACGATGCTGGCCGGAGTGAATTCGTTCTCCAGCGCGGTGGCGTAAACGAACGGTTTGAACGCCGAGCCGGGCTGGCGCTGCGCCTGAGTGGCGCGGTTGAACTTGGAGATCGAGTAGCTGTAGCCCCCCACCAGCGCCAGGGTGCGTCCCGTCCAGGGATCGACGGCGACCAAGGCGCCGTTCACAGCAGGCACCTGCCGCAGCTGGAACGTGCTCGATCCTTCAGCCACGGGCTCAACGAAGATCAGGTCACCGGACTTGAGGCCCGCGCCTGCGCTCGCCCAGGCCACGTCCGCGCTGTCGAGCCGCCCCGACACACCATCTTTCGCCGTGATCACGCGTACGTCGCCGCCGGAAACGGACTCGACCACCGCATGACGCCAGCCGCGCCGCTCGGCGGGGGCAGGCTGCTGTAGCGCCCGCTCCTGCCAGCCCGGCGCGACCTGCACATTGTCCCACGCTCCGCGCCAACCGTGGCGGCGATCGTAGGCCTCCAGCCCCTTCATCAGGGCCTCTCGCGCCGCAGTCTGCAGCTTCGGATCCAGGGTCGTGCGGATGTAGTAGCCGCCCTCGTTCAACTCGGGTCCGAGGCGAGCGAGCGCGGTACGGCGCACCTCCTCGACAAAGAAATCGGCGTCCGCGTATTCCGCGCGGCGCGGCGCAGCGCGCGCCACCAAGTCCTCACGCATCGCGGCCTCAGCCTGGGCCCGGCTGATGGCCCCCTGCTCGGCCATCTGGCCAAGGATCCAGTTGCGCCGCGCCATGGCGGAAGCCTTGTTGCGCACCGGGTGGTAGTTGTTCGGGCCCTTGGGCAGGGCGGCCAGATAGGCGATCTCGGCGAGCGTGAGCTCATGCAGCGGCTTGCCGAAGTAGTTGAAGGCCGCCGACGCCACGCCATAGGAGCGGTAGCCGAGGAAGATCTCGTTCAGGTACAGCTCGAGGATCTGCTCCTTGGACAGCGTCGCTTCCAGGCGCCGCGCCAGAATGGCTTCCTTGAGCTTGCGGCCGACGGTCGCCTCGTTGGACAGCAGGACGTTCTTGGCCACCTGTTGGGTGATGGTGGAGCCGCCTTCCAGGCGCCGGCCCTGGGCCATGTTGACGACGTTCTTGGTCATGGCGCGGCCGAGGCCCGTCACGTCGATGCCGCCATGCTTGAAGAAGTTGCGGTCCTCGGCGGAGAGGAAGGCCTGGGCCACCAGGGGCGGGATCTCGTCGTAAGGCACGAAGATGCGGCGCTCGCGCGAGAACTCGCCGATCAGGACGCCGTCCCAGGCGAATACGCGGGTCGCCGTCGGCGGCCGGTACTCAGCCAGCTCGCCGCCGTCGGGAAGATCATGGAACAGCCAGGCGGCGTAGATCGCCAGGGCGAACCCCGCCACGGCGACGACGCTCAGCACGGCGACGCCCGCCATAGCGAGCCACCGTTCGGCAGACTTCAACGGAACACCTCCGGCGGGACCTACGCGCACTCCCCACCGGGTCTTATCGGCTCAGACAGGTGAAGGCAAAGGCGCTCGCCGCGACCGCGGGTCCCATGGCCGCGTCGGTCGGCCGCATGAGCGGGTGGAGGCGCTAAGTTCGCCGCCTGCTGCAAGACCGCGAAGCGTGCGTTTCAGTCCGATGCGAAGCCGGCGAAGCGGGTCTGCCCGTAGAAATAGTCGTCGATGGCGTCGCCCACAGCGTCCATGACCCGGGCGCGCTTGCGGTGGTCCGTCAGCGAACGCTCGTCTTCGGTGTTGGTGATAAAGCCCATCTCCAGCAGGACCGCCGGCACGTCGGGCGCCAGCAGCACCACGAAGCCCGCTTCACGGTGACTGCGGTTCAGGAGGTGGGTCTGCTGACCGATGCGCGGGAGCAGCACCTGGGCGAACGCTCCTGAGCGGTTGCGAGCGCCACGCTGGGTCAGATCGAGCAAGATGCGGTTCACCACCGGATCGCGGGCCGGAGGCTTGTCGGCCGCGAGCCAGTTGCCGCCCGTCAGCACGCGTTTGGCGGCGCGGTCGGCGCCCTGTTCCGACAGGGTGTAGACGCTGGCGCCGCGCAGGTTCGCGTCAGGCCCCGCATCCGCGTGCAGAGAGATGAAGAGGTCGGCGTCAGCGCGGCGGGCGATCGCCACCCGCTGCTCCTTAGCCACGTAGTTGTCGCCCTCACGCGTCAGCACCACCTTGTAGCGGCCCGACTTCTCCAGGCGCGCCTTCAGGGCCTTAGCCGCGGCGAGCGTGACGGCCTTCTCCTTGACCTTGGCGCCGGAGGCGCCCGGATCTCGCCCGCCATGGCCGGCGTCGATAACGATCACCTTCTTCTTGTGCGGGGCGCTGGCCCTAATGACGGGCTGAGCCGGCGGCGCGTTGCGCGCGGCCTGCGTAGCGGCGGGGACGGGGCCCGCCTCCAGATCGACCACATAGCGGTAGACCTTCACGCTGTCGCCTGGCGGCAGGAGGAACCGGCGCTTCACCTGGGCGGGACGGTGCGTCTCCAGCGTCAGGCGAGCGGCGCCGCCGCTGCTGTCCATCGACCATCGACGCACAATGCCCTGGCCCCGACCGTTCAGGTCTGCGGGCGTTCCGATACCGGGAATGGCCAGTACGATCGCATCGTGATCGGATCGGGCGACTTCCCCGCGCGCGGCGGCGTCCAGCTCCACGACCACGCGGGTGGCGGTGCTGTCCCCGCCGAGCCGCACCTTGACGACCTTGCCGGAACCGCCGCCCAGGCCCGCCGCCGCCAGCGCGCCCCCGGCGGCCACCAAGCCGCCGAGCGCCAAGCCTAGCGCCAGCCGGCTCCGCCATGCGCTGAACAGACTCGTCAGACGTCCGGACATCGCGTCCTGCGGCCTCGTCTTCATCGTGGTGTTGGCGGCGCGGAGGCGACGCCCTTGAGCGGCTCATGGGCCAGCGTTTCGCACCGGCCCGACACCCTGACGTGATGCGGTGAGAAAAGGGTTAAGATCGGGAAACTTTTTGGTTCCAGCGGCCTGCGCTTTCCTTTTGCGCTTCGGTGTTGCACATTCGCGCCGCGCACGAGCGCCCGGGCTTTCGAGTCGGGCTCGTCCGCAAGCCATCGCGCCTGCCGACACTGGCCTTCGCCTGAGCCGGCCCGGCGTCTCCCCTTCCCGCGCCGTTGGCGCGGACCAAGGAACCAGAGCCTTATGGGCGCACAGACTTCGACCCGGCCGATCGCCGCGAACGCCTCCGATGGCGTCGAAGTCGCGTCCCCCTTCCGACATGACCGGCGACGGGGCCACGGGCCCACTGCGCGCCGTGGAGACCTACTTAATGTCCAAAATTATGTTGATCGATGCGGCGCACGCGGAAGAAACCCGCGTCGCCGTGGTGGACGGCCACCGGGTTGAGGAATTCGATTTCGAGAGCCGCGCCAAGAAGCAGCTCCGTGGAAATATCTATCTGGCGAAGGTGACGCGGGTCGAACCCAGTCTTCAGGCCGCGTTCGTCGAATACGGCGGAAACCGTCACGGCTTCCTCGCCTTCAACGAAATCCACCCGGACTATTACCAAATTCCCGTCGCGGACCGCGAAGCCCTGATGGCCGAGCCCGACGACGAGGAGGATGACGTCGACGCCCACCACGACGACGACGACGACGAGCTGCCCGCCGAAGAAGCGCGCCTGCGCCGCAAGCTGCTGCGCCGCTACAAGATCCAGGAAGTCATCCGTCGCCGGCAGATCCTGCTGGTCCAAGTCGTCAAGGAAGAGCGCGGCAACAAGGGCGCGGCGCTGACCACCTACCTGTCGCTGGCGGGCCGCTACTGCGTGCTGATGCCGAACACGGCGCGAGGCGGCGGCATCAGCCGCAAGATCACCAACGCCACCGACCGCAAACGCCTGAAAGCCGCGGCCGCGAGCCTGGACGTGCCGCAGGGCATGGGCCTGATCATCCGCACCGCCGGCGCCGCCCGCACCAAGGCGGAGATCAAGCGGGATTACGAGTACCTGCTGCGCCTCTGGGAGAACATCCGCGAGCGCACCCTAGCCTCCATCGCGCCGGCGCTGATCTACGAGGAGGAGGACCTCGTCAAACGCGCGGTCCGGGACATGTTCGACAAGGACCTGGACTCCATCCAGGTCGAAGGCGAGGCCGGATACAAGGAAGCCCGCGACTTCATGCGCATGATCATGCCGTCGCAGGTGAAGAAGGTCGTCCATTACAAGGAGCCGACGCCGTTGTTCGTGCGGCACCGGGTCGAGGACGTTCTTTCGCAGATCCACTCGCCGGTCGTGCCGCTACGCTCGGGCGGGTACCTCGTCATCAACCAGACCGAGGCGCTGGTCGCCGTCGACGTGAACTCGGGCAAGTCCACCCGTGAGCGCAACATCGAGGCGACGGCGCTCAAGACGAACATGGAGGCCGCCGAAGAGGCGGCGCGGCAGCTGCGCCTGCGCGATCTCGCCGGCCTTATCGTCATCGACTTCATCGACATGGACGAGGCGAAGAACAATCGCGCCGTCGAGAAGAAGCTGAAGGACTGCCTCAAAGACGACCGCGCCCGCGTTCAGATGGGCAAGATCTCGTCCTTCGGCCTGATGGAGATCAGCCGCCAGCGCCGTCGCACCGGCGTCCTGGAGGGCACCACCCACGTCTGCGAGCACTGCCACGGCACCGGCCGCGTGCGGTCGGTCGAATCCAGCGCGCTAGCCGCGCTGCGGGCGGTGGAGATGGAGGCGGTCAAGGGCGGTTCGGGCGCGATCACTCTGCGCCTGCCGACCGACGTCGCGCTCTACGTGCTCAACGAAAAGCGGGGCTACCTGATGCGGTTGCATCAGGCGCAAGGCCTCTTCGTCACCGTGGTGGTGGACGAGTCGCTGAGCCACGCCGAGCACCTGATCGAGCGTACCCTCACCGGCGAGCCTATCGCGCCGCCGATCGACACCCTCGTGCGCGACGTCCGGCCGGACCGGGCGGAGATCGAGGCCGACATTCCCGACGAGGACGAGCAAGACGACGAGGAAGAGGACGAGGAGGAAGCCGAAACCGCAGGGACGGCTGAGGCCGAGTCCGCCGGGGAGGAGCGCGGGGGGCGCCGTCGCCGGCGCCGCCGTCGTGGCGGGCGTCGCGAAGAGCGCGAGGAGCGCGGCGAACGCGTCGAAGATCAGGCGGAAGAACGCCAGGCCGCCGACTCCGACGACGAGGAGGAAGGCGACGACTCTGCCGAAGTCCGCGAAGGTGAAAGCGAAGAAGCTCGCCGCCGCCGGCGTCGTGGTCGTCGTGGCGGTCGCCGTGCGCGCGAGGAAGGTCGTCCGCGCGATCCCTACAGCTGGGTGCGTCCCCGGACGCCTTCCCTGGAAGAGCCCTATGTCTGGTTCGACGGGGTGGGCTCTCCGCCGCCCGCCGAGCCCGTCGAGGCCCCCGTCGCCAGAGCTCCTGAGCCGGTGGCGGAAAGCGCGCCCGAGACGACGGCCGAGGCCCGGCCCGAAGGCCGAGGCCGCGGACGCCGCCGCGGGAAAACCGCTGCTGCGCCTGAGGTCGAGACCGAGTCCTCCGTCGCCGAAACGACCGAACTGGTCGCGCCGGTGAGCGTCGAGCCGGCGCCCTTGGAGGCCGAGCCGGAAGCCAAGCCGAAGCGCAAGCGGGCAAGCCGCGCCAAGAAGGCGACGGCCGAAGAGGCCGCGCCTGAGGCGACCGCGCCCGAAGCCGCGGCTGAAGAAGCTGCTGCGCAAGCGCCCGCCGAACCCATCGCGTCGGAAACGCCTGCGGAAGCTCCGGTGGTCGTCGCCTTCGAGCCTGCGCCGGAAACGACCAGCGCAGCCGTGCCCGCTGCACGTGAGCCTGATCCGCACGAGATTTCGGCTCCGCCGCCGCAGCCCAAGCGCGGTTGGTGGCGCCGGCGCGGCTGACGCGCTACGTTGAGGCGAGGGGGACGTCGCCGACGCGGAGCACCGTGCGGCCACAGGAACGACGAGGCCTAATGGTCCCTGCCCCCGCACGCCTGCGCCAGCGCCTGAAGCGCGCCATTGCCGCCATCGCCTGCCTGGCGGTGGCGGTGGCCGCTCCGGCGGCGCAGGCTCAGTCGTTGATCCGAGACACGGAGATCGAGGAATGGCTTCGCAGCCAAGCCGATCCCGTGTTCGCGGCGTCAGGCTTGAACCCGGCCGATGTAAAGCTGCTGCTGATCGGCGACCGTGACCTGAACGCCTTCGCCACCCGCGGGCAGATCATCGGCATCAACACCGGCACCCTGCAGGACGCCGACACGCCCAACCAGCTGCTGGGCGTGCTGGCGCACGAGGCGGGCCACGTTTCGGGCGGTCACGCGGTGCGAGACGACCTGAATCGCGCCGGCATGCGGCCCATGCTGCTCACGGCCGGTCTCGGCGCCCTGACGGCGCTGCTGGGCGCGCCGGGCGCGGGCCTGCTGTTGATGGGAAATTCGACTTACTTCGGCACGCTGGGGGCGCTCGGCTATTCGCGGTCCCAGGAAGGCGCCGCGGACCAAGCCGGCATCACCGCGCTCGACAAGGCGGGGCTCTCAGGGCGCGGACTCGTCGAGTTCTTCGACAAGTACCGGTACCAGGAAGTCTTTTCCGAAGCCAAGCGGTACGAGTTCTTCCGCAGCCACCCGATCAGCTCCGAGCGGGTGGAGGCGCTGCGCCGCCGCGTCGACGAGATGCCGAACGCGGACAAGGAGGACTCGCCCGAGGCCAAGGCTCAGTTCGCGATCATGAAGGCGAAGCTGGACGGCTTCATGAACCCGCCGCAGTTCACCTACGTGAAGTACAAAGAGACCGACACGAGCTACCCGGCGAGATACGCCCGTGCGATCGCCTACTACCGCGATGGGCAGCCGGATCGTGCGCTCACAGCCATCGACGCCCTGCTGCAGGAGCAGCCCGAGAACCCTTATCTGTGGGAGCTGAAGGGCCAGGTCTTATTCGAGTTCGCCCGCGCGCCAGAGGCGGAAGCCGCCCATAGGCGCGCGGTGGAGCTGAAGCCCGAGGCTCCTCTGCTGCGGCTCTACTATGGTCAGACCCTGCTGGCGCTGGGCACGCCCGAGAAGACGGACGAGGCGATCGTGCAGCTGAAGCGCTCGCTCATGTACGAGAAGGACAGCGCCATGGCCTGGCGCCTCCTCGCGCAGGCCTATGACGCCAAGAACGACCCGGCCAACGCGCGCCTCGCGTCCGCAGAGGCCAGCTTCCACCAGGGCGACTACCAGACGGCTGCGATCTTCGCCGCCCGCGCCCGTGACCTGCTCACCGCCAACACGCCCGAGTGGCGCCGCGCCAGCGACATCATCGGCGAAAGCCAGATGGTGCGCCGCTCGTCCGAGGATTGATCCCTTTGCAAAAGACGCTCTCCGCCATCGCGGCCGCCGCCGTGCTGCTGTCGCCGCTCGCCGCTTGTTCTCAGCCCGCCCAAGGCGGCGGCGACTTCGACGCTCGCATCCGGGCTTACCTGCTCGAGCACCCCGAGGTGGTCGAGGAGGCGCTGCTGAAGCTGCAGGAGAAGCGTCGTGTCGACGCCGTCGCGAAGGCGAAAGCGGCGGTCGAGCAGAGCGCCCAGGCCATCGTTGCCGATCCGCGCGATCCGTGGCTCGGCGCCGAGAAGCCGAAGGTCACCGTGGTCGAGTTCTTCGATTACCGCTGCCCCTACTGCAAGGTCGTCGAGCCTGAGCTGATGAAGCGGCTCGCGGCGCAAAAGGACCTGCGCATCGTCTTCAAGGAGCTGCCGATCCTGTCGCCGCAGTCGGAGTATGCCGCCTACGGCGCGCTGCTGGCGTGGCGCGAGGGCAAGTACCGACCGGTGCACAGCGCGCTGATGGCCGAGAAGAACCTGGACGAGGCCGCCATCGACCGGATCCTGACGGCCAACGGCCTCTCCCCCGCGGCCGCGCGGGCGCTGGGGAACGACCCGGAGGTCAAGAAGCACGTGGCGGACGTACAGGCGCTGGCGCAGACGCTGGAGATCGACGGCACGCCCGCCTTCGTCGTGAACGGCGAGATCGTCCACGGTGCGGACATGGAGAGCCTGGACAGGGCGATCGCCAACGCTCGGAAGGGGTGACGGTGCCCGCCCAAGATCAGGAGAACCTGATCATCTGGTTGGCGGCGCTCGTGTTCAGCTCACCCCTGCTCTGGCTGACGATCAAATGGCGGCGCGAGGACCGCCTGCTCGAGAGCGTGGGAGCAGGCTTGGCCTTTCCCATGTGCGTGTTTGGATTGCTGATCGCCTTCAGTCAAGGACACTGAAGCTGCGCAGATGGTCCCGGATGCGCCCCCGCCCATTCAGTGTCGCGCGCCGCGCTCGTTTGAACGCAGGGTCCCGCAGCCCTCGCCGCCGTAAGGAAGCAAGTCAGATCAGGCCCGCCAGCGGCGAGGACGGATCGGCGTACATGCGCTTGGGCATGCGGCCCGCCAGGTAGCCCTCGCGGCCGGCGATGACCGCATGCTTCATGGCGCGCGCCATGCGAATAGGGTCCTTCGCCTCGGCGATAGCCGTGTTCATCAGCACGGCGTCGCATCCGAGCTCCATCGCCACCGTCGCGTCCGAGGGCGTGCCCACGCCGGCGTCGACCAGCACCGGCACCTTCGCCTGCTCGACGATGAGGCGAATGTTGACCCGGTTCTGGATGCCAAGTCCGGAGCCGATCGGAGCCGCGGCCGGCATGATGGCGGCGGCGCCCGCCTCCTCGAGCCGCTTGGCGAACACGACGTCGTCGGTGCAGTAGACCATGACGTCGAAGCCGTCCTTCACGAGCATCTCCAGGGCGCGCAGCGTCTCGGGCATGTCAGGATAGAGGTGCGGGGTGTTGGACAGCACCTCCAGCTTGACGAGGCTCCAGCCGCCGGCCTCCCGCGCCAGGCGCAAGGTGCGGACCGCGTCCTCACCTGTGAAGCAGCCGGCCGTGTTAGGCAGGAAGGTGAAGCGGTCGGGCTTGACGTAATCGACGAGCATCGGCTTGCTTGCGTCGGACAGGTTCACGCGCCGCAGCGCGACCGTCACGATCTCCGCGCCGGCCGCCTCGGCGGCGGCGGCGTTCTGGGCGTAGTCCTTGTACTTGCCGGTGCCCACGATCAGGCGCGAGCGGAAGGTGCGGCCAGCGACGGACCAGACGTCCTCGGCCTTCGCGTTCGATCCGTCCATGTCATCCGCCTCCTACAAACTGCACGATCTCGATGCGATCATGGTCGCTGAGCGGTGTGGCGGCGTGCAGCGACCGGGGCACGATCGCCAGGTTGCGCTCGATCGCGACCTTGCGCGCATCGAGCCCCAGCTCCGCAATCAACTCGCCGACCGTCGAGGCCGCGACCTGACGCTCCTCGCCGTTCACCTGCAGCCTCATGGCCGTGTCTAAACCCTTCAACGATCCGGCTTTCCGGTGCGGAGCTTGTGACCCCCGCCCCGGAAAGTTACAAGTCGCCCCCTTCGAGTGAATCGGCGGGGCTGATGCCGAAACCCCTATATGTGCTGAACGGGCCCAACCTGAACCTGTTGGGGACCCGCGAGCCGGCCATTTATGGTTCGAGCACGCTTGAGGACATCCGCAAGCTCTGCGAAGCGCGCGCCGGCGACACCGGCGTGATCTTCCGTCAGTCCAACCACGAGGGGGAGCTGATCGACTGGATCCACGAGGCGAACCGGGAGGGCAGCGCGCTGGTGCTCAATCCCGCCGCCTACGGACATACCTCGGTCGCGCTGCACGACGCGCTGAAAAGCTTGTCGATCCCTGTCGTGGAATGCCATCTGTCGAACCCCGCCTCACGCGAGGCGTTTCGAAATCACTCGTTCGTTTCGCCGGTCGCAGCCGGCGTCGTCCAGGGGTTCGGCCCCTTCAGCTATGAACTCGCCGTCCAGGCGGCCCTGCGCCTCGCTGGCGCGGCCACGTCGGCTTAAAAGCAAGGTTTTCGAACTCATGGCCAACGAAAAAGGATCGGGCGAGAGCATCGACCCGCGACTGGTCCGCAAGCTGGCGGACATTCTGCGCGACACCGAGCTGACCGAAATCGAGGTCGAGCGCGACGGCCTGCGTATCCGGGTGGCGCGCGAGCTGACCGCAGCGCCGGCGCCGGTCACCTACGCGGCTGCTCCGGGTCCGGTGGCGGCCGCTCCGTCTGCGATCGCCAGTGCGCCGTCTGCGCCGCCAGCGATGTCCCCGCCCGAGGCGCCGCCTCGGGGCGAGCAGGTGAAGTCGCCCATGGTCGGGACGGTCTACTGGGCCGCCCAACCCGGGGCTGAGCCCTTCATCAAGCCCGGAGACAAGATCAAGCAGGGCCAGACCATGCTGATCATCGAGGCCATGAAGACGATGAACCCGATCCCCGCGCCGCGTGACGGCACGGTGCTCGAGGTGCTGGTCGGCGACGCCCAGCCCGTCGAGTTCGGCGAACCCCTGGTCGTTCTCGAGTAGTCCGGTGTTCGACAAGATCCTGATCGCAAACCGGGGCGAGATCGCGCTCCGCGTCCACCGCGCCTGCAAGGAGATGGGCATCGCCACCGTGGCGGTGCACTCCGAAGCCGACGCCTCCGCCATGCATGTGCGCCTGGCTGACGAGAGCGTCTGCATCGGCCCGGCGCCCGCGGCGAAGAGCTACCTGAACATTCCGTCGATCATCGCCGCGGCGGAGATCACCGGCGCCCAGGCGATCCACCCAGGCTATGGCTTCCTTTCAGAGAACGCCCGCTTCGCCGAGATCGTGCAGGCTCACGGCTTCACCTTCATCGGCCCCAAGCCCGAGCACATCCGGGTGATGGGTGACAAGATCAGTGCCAAACAGACCGCCAAGGACGCCGGAATTCCCGTGGTTCCGGGCAGCGACGGTGGCGTGGAGGGCGTTGAGGAGGCGATGGCGGCGGCCGAACAGATCGGCTTCCCCGTGCTGATCAAGGCGGCCTCTGGGGGCGGCGGCCGAGGCATGAAGGTCGCCAAGGACCGGGACAGTCTGGCGGAAGCCGTGCAGACAGCCCAGTCGGAAGCCGCCGCAGCCTTCGGGGACTCCACCGTCTACATGGAGCGTTATCTCCAGCGGCCTCGCCATATCGAACTGCAGGTGATCGCCGACAGCTTCGGCAACGTCTGTCACCTCGGCGAGCGCGACTGCTCGCTGCAGCGCCGTCACCAGAAGGTGCTCGAGGAGGCCCCCTCCCCTGTCATCGACAGCGCCGCGCGCGACAAGATCGGCGGCGTCGTGGTCGAGGCCATCAAGAAGATCGGCTACCTGGGCGTCGGCACTATCGAGTTCCTGTACGAGGACGGCGAGTTCTTCTTCATCGAGATGAACACCCGTCTGCAGGTGGAGCACCCCGTCACCGAAGCGATCACCGGCATCGATCTTGTGCGCGAGCAGATCCGCATCGCGGCCGGGGAGCCTTTGTCCTTCCGCCAGGAAGACGTCGAATTCGAAGGTCACGCGATCGAGTGCCGGATCAACGCGGAGAACGCGCGCACCTTCACGCCCTCGCCTGGCCTGGTGACAGACTTCCATGCGCCCGGGGGGCTGGGCGTGCGGCTCGATTCAGCGCTCTACACCGGCTACGCCATTCCGCCCTACTACGACAGCCTCGCGGGCAAGCTGATCGTCCACGGCCGGGACCGCCTGGAATGCATCGCGCGCTTGCGCCGGTCGCTCGGCGAAATGGTCGTCGGCGGCATCGAGACCACCATCCCGCTGTTCCAGGACCTGCTGATGGAGCCCGACATCATCAAGGGCGACTATCACATCCATTGGCTGGAGCAGTGGATCAAGGCCCAGGAGGGCCAGGGCTGAGGCTGTCGGGGCGATGCCGCCCTTTACCGTCGAGAACCTGATCGCCTGCTACGAGCTCGGCCTCTTCCCGATGGCCGACTCGCGCGACGACGACGAGATCTACCTCGTCGAGCCCGAGCGGCGAGGCGTGCTGCCGCTCGACGCCTTCCACGTGCCCCATCGGCTGGCCCGCACTGTGCGGAGCGACCGCTTCCAGGTGCGGATCGACACCGCCTTCGAGGCTGTGCTCGACGGATGCGCCGCATCACGGCCGGATCGGCCCGACACCTGGATCAACGCCACGATCCGCGGACTTTATCTTGAGCTGCACGGGCTCGGGCTGGCGCACAGCGTGGAGACATGGCGCGAGGACCGCTTGGTGGGCGGTCTCTACGGCGTGGCGCTCGGCGGCGCCTTCTTTGGCGAGAGCATGTTCTCGGTCGAGCGCGACGCCAGCAAGGTAGCCCTCGTGCATCTGGTCGCGCGCCTGATCGCGCGCGGCTTCGTCCTGCTCGACGCCCAGTTCATCACCGAGCACCTGACGCAGTTCGGCGCCCGTGAGATCCCGCGCGAGGCCTATCTGGAGAAGTTGGCCCCGGCCCTAGAGGTGCGTGCGAGGTTCGGCGGCGGTCAGTCGGCCGACGGCGCAGGCGCCCTGCAACTGATCACCCAGGCGTCGTAGACCGGATGCTCCAGGGCGTTCAGGCCCGGAGCGCTGGCGAACATCCAGCCGCGGAACACCTGGCGCGAGGTCACCGCCTGGCTGGCGCGAGCCCGCGGCTCGGCGCGGATCTCGAGGTAGGCCATCGAGTCCTTCATCGGCTCGTCCGCCGCGCTCGTCTCGCAGGCGCGGACGGTGAAGACCAGGCCCTTGTAGCGGACCGGACGGCCGACCTGCGCCTCGAAGCGCATGGTCTCGGCGGTGATCTTGTCGACAGCCTGCAAGATGGCGGCCCGATGGCGAGGCCGCTTCAGCGGTTCGGGCTCCGGCTCCTCTTCCTTCTTCTCCTCGGGCGCGTCCGGCGCCGCGGCGGCCTCCGGCTCCAGCGGGCCATCCGGTTCGAGCAGCGGCGCGAGGGGATCGGCGGGAGGCACGGTGGACGGCGTAATCTCGCCGGGCGCGGGCGGCGGCTCCTCTATGGGGCGCACCGGCTCCTCAGGCGGCAGGTCCGCAGGCGACGGCTGAACGTTCTGAGCCTGCACCACGCCCGCCAGCACCGCGGCGCCGATGGCGCCGGCGGCCGCCAGGGTCCAACGCGCCCCGCAACGACGGCTCACTGGTCGGGAGTCCACGCCTGGTAGTCGCCAGTGGCCGACGGCCGCTTTCCGCCCCGTGCGAGCGAGCCCTTCGGCCGCCAAGCGAATGGCGTGCCGGACAGGTTCGGCACATGCGGCTTCTCGAAGGACTTCTTCGGCAGGGTGGCTTCGGAAGGCAGCTCATCGAAGGTGTAGTGCAGCCAGCCGTGCCACTCGGGCGGCACCTTCGAGGCGTCGGCGTAATTGGAGTAGATGACCCAACGGCGTTTGCGGCCGTCGTAAGAGTTCCGGTTGGTGCGCGCCTCGTAATAGCGGTTGCCGAACTCGTCCTCGCCCACCTTCACGCCGTTACGCCCGACGGTGAACAGGGTGCCGATCGTGGCGCCGCTCCACCAGGTGAAAATCTTGTCCAGCACTTGCGCGACCGCCAATTCCAGAAAGCTGTGACGCCCTTTTGGGCCGCGCGGACCATAGCTTCGCGCCCCCTGCCCGTCCAGCGGACGCAAGCCCGCAGGCGAACGCAAGATGTTGTGGGTAACCATAGCCGCGCCCACCTGATTTATTGCAGCGCCTGCTCGGAGCGCCCTACCCTCAATGATCGAGTCTATGGGGAGGCGCGCCATGCGCTTCGAACCGCTGTTCGCCGGGCGCTCGGCGACATCGCAAGAGCGTGAACGGCGCGAGCTGGAGTGTGGGGGGTCGCTCGTCTCAGTCGAGGCGCCGCGGGGCTGGACTTCGGCGCGCGTGGAGGCCTGGCTCGACTGGGCTGACGGCCTTGCAGGCGACCTCCCGCGGAAGACACCCAAGCCCCTCTCCACGGATCGGCCATTTGACCTGCTGCTCCGCGGCGGTCCGGATCGCTATGCGCGGCGACTGGCGGCCTGGGGCTTGGCGCTTGACCTGTTCGACGACGAGGCTTCGGCTGTAGTCTTCGCGGGCGATCTGTCCGCGACCATGACGCTCGGGCTCGCCGCCCCGGCGGTCACACCGACGGCCGGCCTGCGGCGGCATCCGACGGCGGGCGATCGGGAAGCCGCCCCGGACGGGCCGGTCACCGTCAACCTTACTGCACTCGAGTACCCGGCCGCCCTCCGCGCGCACCTCGCCGCCGCGCGAGGGGCAAAGCTGGCCGCGGCCAGCGCCGATCGTCTGGCCCGCGAGCTGGAAGCTGTACGGGACGCGGTCGCTCGATGCGGCGGCGACCGGCGCGCCTGCGCTGACCCACTGAAGAACGCGGTGCTGGCGCGCGCGGCCCTGGCGGCGCGGGCGGCTGGAGCGACCGACGCCCTGATCGCTGACGCGATTGCGAGCGCCCACGCGCCAACGCCGTGGATGGCCGCGGCGCCGACCGTCCCGCCGGCGCCGCCGCTGACCGTCTGCGCACCGCGCGATCTCGTGGAGGCGGGAGCTCCGGAAGCCTTCGCCACGGCCGCAGCTGCGGCCGAGACGGGCGCTCTGCGCCTGGCGTTTGATGCTCGTGACGCGGAAGCGGCGGCCAGGCTGCCGGCGGCGCCTCGAGCCGCAGTGGACGTGCGCCCCTTCATGCAAGCCGAAGGCGGATTGGACCTGGATCGCTTCGAGGCGGTGATCCGTCTCTGGACAACGGCGCTGGAGATCGAGTGCGCCGCCGGGTTCGTGAACACCGCGGCCGACCTCGGCGCTCGCATAGCGTACCGCCCGATAGCCCTCACATTGGCGGGCGTCGGAGAGACGTTGGCTGCGCACGGCGTCGCGTACGGGCAGCCGGAAGCACGACCCTGGATGGCCGGTCTCTACGCCCTGGCCGGCGCGGCGGCCACCTCCGCCTCCGCGGAGCTCGCCGCGCAGCTCGGCGCCTATCCCGAGTTCGCCGTCGACCGTGACGCGCGGCTCGCCCGCGTTGAGGCGGCCGTGGCGGCCGCAGCGGCTCTGAACCCTGAGGATCCGGTCGCGGCCCGAGCGCACGTGCGATGGGAGCGAGCGCTGGACGCCGCGAGCGAGGCGGGCCTTCGCAACGCGGAAGTCATCGCCGCCTTCGAAGACCCTGAACTGTCGCTACGCCTCGACGCCAGCCTGGGTTTCGCGCCCTGGCAGGGGCCGGTGAGCGTCGCCGAGACCGCCGACGGCGAGACCCTGCCGGTCCTGTCGGCCGCGGCGGTGGCGGCCCTGACCGGTTGGGGCGTCGATATCGCCGCCGCCGAGGCGCACGCGCTGGGTCGTCGCACGCTCGAGCTGGCGCCCCACATCAATTCGTCGGCGCTCAAGTCGAAAGGCTTCACTGAGTTTGAACTCCAGCGGGTGGAGGCGGCCCTCGGACGCGCCCACCGACTTAGAGACGCCTTCTCCCCGGCCGTGCTGGACGACGGCTTCGTCGCAGACGTTCTGGGGCTGAGCGAGGAGGCGCGGCTGGACGTGCTGTCGGCGCTGGGTTTCTCGGCCACCGAGATCGCCTTGGCTGAGCGGCACGTGCTGGGCGCGGGAGATCTGACGGGCTTCGCGGACCTGGACGCCGGTCGGCGTAGTGCACTAGCGCCGGCTTGGGCGATCGACGCGGCTGATGTGGCAGCCATGGCAGCCGCCACCCAGGCCTTCGTCTGCACGCCGGTGGTCACACTGAACCTGTCCGGCTCCGCCGACGCCGACGACGCGGCTCGCGCGCAGGCCGCAGCCGCGGCAGGCGGTCTGCGGATTCTGAACCTGACCCGCGACCCCCGGTCCGCCGGGCTCATCCTGCAACTGCCCGAGAACGCGCCCGCTCGCGCTGATCCTGCGCCCGTGGTGACCGAAAAAACCGTTGAACGCGTCGTCGAACGGGTCGTGGAGCGGGAGCGTAGCCGTCGCAAGCTGCCCGATCGGCGCAAGGGCTATATCCAGAAGGCGGCCGTCGGCGGTCACAAAGTCTACCTGCACACGGGCGAGTATGACGACGGCGAGGTTGGTGAGATCTTCATCGACATGCACAAGGAAGGCGCCGCGTTCCGCAGCCTGATGAACAACTTCGCGATCGCGATCTCGATCGGCCTTCAGTACGGCGTGCCGCTGGATGAATTCGTCGACGCTTTCGTCTTCACCCGTTTCGAACCCGCGGGGCGGGTGACGGGCAACGATTCCATCCGGTCCGCCACCTCCATCCTGGACTACATCTTCCGCGAGTTGGCGGTGTCGTACCTGGACCGCAAGGACCTGGCGAACGCCGATCCGGACGCGCTGCACGCCGATGGCCTGGGACGCGGAGAGGCCGACGAAGCCGCCGCGGACGCCCCGCTGCCAGTCTCGAAGTTCATCTCCAAGGGCTTCTCGCGCGGCCACGCGCCAGACAACCTGGTGGTGGTGCCCTTCGGCGCGCGGCCGGCACGTACCGAGGCGGACGCCGACCAGTCGGATGTCTGCGCCGCGTGCGGCGCCCTGTCGGTGACGCGCCGCGGCGGGCGGCTGGTGTGCGACAGCTGCGGCGCCGCCCCGGTGCTGGCGGGCTGAAGCCGCTTGGCCCCGTTCTTGCGTGGCGGAGGCCAGCCTTCCAGGACCGTCCGCCCATGAAACGCCTGATCCTCGCCGTCGCCCTCATTGGGCTGACCACCCCGACTTTGGCCCAGAACGGGCCCCAGATCACTGCCGCGCGTCGCGGAGCCAATTGCGCCGGTTGCAATCTTTTCCAGGCGGACCTCAGCGGCGCTGAGCTGCGCGGCCGGAACTTCACCGGAGCCCGCCTGCGCCAGGCGGACCTCAGCCTGGCGGTTATGAACCGCACGCGCTTCACCCGCGCGGACCTGCGAGATGTTGAGGCGTACGGCGGCGTCTTCTCGGGCGCGGACTTCTCAGGGGCCAACCTGACCAACGCCTCGTTCGTCGGCACGCACCTGGAGGGCGCCAGCTTCGCCGGCGCCACTTTGACCGGGACCAACTTCTCAGGCGCTGAGATGTCCCGCGCTCGGGGACTGACCCAGCGGCAGCTCAACACCGCTTGCGGCGACGCCGCCACGCGCCTTCCCTCCGGCCTCCGCATCCCGGCCTGCCGCTGATCCGCTTTAAGTGAACGCTGGTAGGTTACGCCGAATTAAGTGGCGCCTCAGGCGCTCAGGGGTCACTGCTCAAGCATGAAGATCGTGGCCCAAACCCGCAGAAGGCTTGCTCCGCTGGCGATCGCCGCGGCGGCGCTCTTTGCAGCGGGCTCGGCCCAAGCCCTCGATGCGGGCGACAAGAACGTGTCGCGCACCGTGTCGTTCGGCGGCTCCTGTGCGCGGTGCGAGCTGTCGGGCCGCAAGCTCTCCGGCGCCAAGATGATGGGCGTGAACTTTTCGGGCTCCACCCTCGTCGGCGCGGACCTGAGAGGCGCGGAGTTGGTCGGCTCCGCCTTCGAAGGCAGCGAGTTCACCCGAGCGGATCTTAGGGGCGCTCGACTGATCGCCTCCAACTTCGGCGGCGCCAACTTCACCGCCGCCAACATGGACGGCGTCGAGGCCACAGCGGCGAACTTCAAAGGCGCCAACCTGACGAAGGTCGACTTGAGCGACTCAGTGGTCAGCCACGCCAATCTGTCGAACATCAACGCCGCCAGCGCCGTCTTCGCCGACGCGGACTTCAGCTATTCAGTGCTGGCCGGCGCGAACCTAACGAAGGCGAACTTCCGCGACGCCGGCCTCGTGGGCGCCAACCTGAGCAGGGTCTCAGCGGCGGCGGCGGAGTTCCGCGACGCGGATCTCTCACGGTCCAACCTCGCCCATGCGAACCTCACCAAGGCGAACTTCCGCGACGCTTCGCTTTCCCACGCAAACCTGCAGAAGGCGTCGCTGGTCGGCGCAGACCTGACCGACGCCGACCTTGGTCGCGCGGACATCCGCGGGACGAACTTCGGGTCAGTCCGCGGCCTGACCCAAGGGCAGCTCAACGAAGCCTGCGGCGATGACAGCACAACTTTGCCTCGCGGGCTCGAGGTGCGCGCCTGCTCGCCTCACACGATCCGCATGATCGCTGGCGCTCATCGACCGCCGAAGCCGCCGACGCCCGTGGTCCGCTGGCCGGCGCCGCCGGCCCCGCCGAAGCCGCCGGCCTCCCCCAGCCCCAGGTACTTCGCGACCGCGAACGACTGAGCCTGTTGCCGCTTGCCCCTTAGGCCTTGATTGGCAGGGCGACGCGCAGGTGCAGCTCTTTCAGCTGCTTCTCGCTCACTTCCGACGGCGCGTTCATCATCAGGTCCTGGCCCTGCTGGTTCAGCGGGAAGGCGATGACTTCACGGATGTTTTCGGCGCCGGCAAGCAGCATGACGATACGGTCGATCCCCGGCGCCAAACCGCCGTGCGGCGGCGCGCCGTAGCGGAAGGCGTTCAGCATGCCGCCAAACTTCTCCTCGACCACCTCGGGGCCGTAGCCCGCGATGCCGAAGGCCTTCAGCATGATCTCCGGGCGGTGGTTCCGGATGGCCCCGGAGCACAGCTCAATGCCATTGCAGACGATGTCGTACTGGTACGCCAGGACCTCGAGGGGATCCTTGGTCTCCAGCGCCTCTAGCTCGCCTTGGGGCATCGAGAACGGGTTGTGCGAGAAGTCGACCCGCTTCTCGTCCTCGTTCCACTCGAACATCGGGTAGTCGACGACCCAGCAGAAGCGGAACTCGCCCTCGACCGTCAGGCCGAGCTCGGAGCCGACCTTGTTGCGGGCCAGGCCGGCGAACTTGGCGAACACGTCCGGATCGCCGGCCACGAAGAAGGCGGCGTCGCCCACCTTTAAACCCAGTTGCTCGCGGATGGCGTCGGTGCGCTCCACACCGATGTTCTTGGCGATGGGGCCAGCGCCGCCCTCCTCGCCCTCGCGCCAGAACACGTAGCCCAGGCCCGGCTGGCCCTCATCCTGGGCCCAGCTGTTCATGCGGTCGGCGAAGGCGCGGTTGCCGCCTGTCGGCGCGGGGATGGCCCACACGCGGTGCTTGGGCGAAGCGTCCAGGATACGCGCGAACACACCGAAGCCGCCGCCGCGGAAGTGCTCCGACACGTCCTGCATCAGGATGGGATTGCGCAGATCCGGCTTGTCCGAGCCGTACTGCTGGATCGCGTCCTTATAGGCGATGCGTGGGAACGGATACGGCGTGACCGGGCGGCCTTGGGCGAATTCCTCGAACACCCCGTGCATCACCGGCTCGATGGCGGCGAACACGTCTTCCTGGGTGACGAAGCTCATCTCCACGTCGAGCTGGTAGAACTCGCCCGGGGAGCGGTCGGCGCGGGCGTCCTCGTCGCGGAAGCAGGGCGCGATCTGGAAGTAGCGGTCGAAGCCCGAGACCATCAGCAGCTGCTTGAACTGCTGCGGCGCCTGCGGGAGGGCGTAGAACTTGCCGGGCGACAGGCGCGACGGCACCAGGAAGTCCCGCGCGCCTTCCGGTGACGAGGCGGTCAGGATCGGCGTCTGGAATTCGATAAAGCCCTGTTCGACCATGCGGCGGCGGATCGAGGCGATCACGTTGGAGCGCAGCAGGATGTTCCGATGCAGCGTGTCCCGGCGCAGATCTAGGAAACGGTACTTGAGGCGCAGCTCTTCAGGGTAATCCGGCTCGCCGAACACGGGCACGGGCAGCTCGGCGGCTTCCGACAGCACCTCGACGCCGCGGACGCGCACTTCGATCTCACCCGTCGGCAAGTTGGCGTTCACGGTCTCGGGCGCGCGGGCGACCACCTCGCCGTCGATCCGAATGACGCTCTCCGCGCGCAGCCGCTCGACAGTCTCGAAGCCAGGCGTGCCTGGATGCAGCACCAGCTGCGTCAGCCCGTAGTTATCGCGCAGGTCGACGAACAGCAGGCCCCCGTGGTCGCGCTTGCGATGGATCCAGCCTGACAGGCGCACCGCCTGGCCAGCGTGATCGGCGCGAAGCGCGCCGCAGGTGTGGGAGCGGAAAGCGTGCATGAGCGATCGGAAAAGCGAGGAAAAACGAAGGGCGGAAAGCGCACGCGGGCGCCCGCGTTGTCAAGGCGCGCGGTCAGGTGGATACTGCCCGTCGTCATGATGCTGACACGGAACGGGACTGCGGCTTTGATGGCGGCGTTCGCCGCGCTCGCCGCGTTCGCGCCTGCGTCCGCAGCGGAGCGGCCCACCCCCAATCTCAGGGTCGAGCAAGCGGAGGGCTGGGCTGAGGTGTTGGCGCTCTGCGACCTGACCCGCTTCATCCTGACAGCAGACCTATCGGCGGATGTTATCCTGCGCCCCGACCCGCGCGGCGGCGACCTCGAGCCCTACTACGCTCCGCGATTCAGGCCGCCCCACCTGCTGGCCGACACGCAGATGACCAATCTCTACGATCGTCTGGAGCGCCGCGGAGACGTGACCCGCTCGGCCGTCGCGCGCGCGCGGGCGGCGGTTGACGGCCCCATGATCGAGGGACACCGGATTCTGTCTTCGGAGAAGCGAAGGCGGCTGGAGGACCAGTCCGCCACCTGCCATTTCCTGGCGGACGAAGTGCGCCGCCAGGTGGCCTCTGCGGACAAGCGCTAGCACCCAAGCCACAAACGCACCGCAAAGCTTGGCCGCGCAAGGCGTCCACAGGCGGACGAGAACTGTCCACCGCCGCGACGGGAACCGCTGTGAGTGGTGTGCTACCTATGTTCAGTAAACCGCGTTGAGCCTTGCCCGTGGGCCGTCAGTTCCGTCTAGACCTGCAGCGCCCGCCCGCCTTCACCCGCGAGGCCTTCGTCGTCTCGACGCCTAATCGCGAGGCCGTTGCGTCGCTGGAGACGTATCCGCAGTGGCCGGCTCCGGTGCTGGCGCTCGTGGGGCCGGAAGGGACCGGCAAGACTCACCTGGCCAACGTCTGGGCTGAGCGTAACCGCGCCGTCTTCCTGACTGATGCGGCCGCGGACCTGGCGGACCTTCCGTCGCTTGAGGGGCGGCCGGTCGTCGTGGATGACGCGGATCAGGCCGGCGACGAGACGCTCTTCCACCTGATCAACCAGGCGGGCGTGCGAGGCGGGGGTCTGCTGCTGACCTCCCGCGTGACCCCTTCCCTATGGGCCTGCGCCTTGCCCGACCTGCGCTCGCGCCTGAACGCGGTGCGAGTGGCCGAGATCGACGAGCCGGACGACGCGGTGCTGCGCGGGGTTCTGGTGCATTGGTTCCGCCGGCTGCTCGTGGACCCTTCGCCCGAGCTTCTGGACTACCTGATCCTGCGCATGGAGCGCTCGGCGGCCGAGGCGCGGGTGCTGGTGTCCCGACTGGTCGATCAGGCCGTCGCCCGGCGCCGTCCCGTCACCCGATCGTTAGCTCGCGAGGTTCTTGAAGCGGAACCGGCCGACTAAGCCAGCCCACGCTTGCGAGCGTCACGTTGGCAGGTCAGAACCGGGGCATGACCGACGCCGCCCTACCGGTGACGCCCCAGCTCACCACCCAGCCGGAGTATGCGCTTGACGCGGACCTCGCCGGCTCGCCGGAACGCTTCTTCAATCGGGAACTGTCGTGGCTCGCCTTCAACCGTCGGGTCATCGAGGAAAGCGAGAACCCGCGTCACCCACTGCTGGAGCGGCTGAGGTTCCTGTCCATCTCAGCCAACAATCTTGACGAGTTCTACATGGTGCGCGTCGCCGGCCTGAAAGGGCAGGTGCGCGAGAAGGTGCGCGTTGTCAGCCAGGACGGGCTGACGCCGGCGGAAGCCCTTGAGCAGGTGAACGCCGCGGCGGCCGCCTTGATGGTCGAGCAGCAGAAGCGTTGGCGCCGGCTGCGGCAGCAACTCGCGAAGGAAGGCATCGAGGTCGTCGACGTCGACAAGGTGACGCCAGGCGAGCGCGACCGCTTGGAGCCCGAGTTCCTGCACCAGCTCTTTCCGGTGCTGACACCGATGGCGATCGATCCCGCCCACCCCTTCCCGTTCATCCCCAATCTCGGCTTTTCACTGGCGCTGAAGCTGCGGCGGATCTCTGACGGTCGCTCGCTTTATGCCCTGGTGCCGGTGCCCAGCCAGGTGAAGCGGTTCTGGGAGCTGTCGAACGGGCGGAAGGGTCCGCGCCCCAACCGTCGCTTCCTGCCGCTGGAGGGCGCGTTGGTGCTCTTCATCGAGCACCTTTTCCCCGGCTGCGAAGTAGAGGCGCAGGGCGTCTTCCGGGTCCTTCGCGACAGCGACATCGAGATGGAGGAAGAGGCCGAGGACCTGGTGCGCGAGTTCGAGGCCCTGCTGAAGCAACGTCGGCTAGGCTCGGTGGTGCGGATCACCCTTGAAGCCTCCATGCCGCCGGAGCTCAAGCAGTTCATCATCGAGCAGATGGACGCCCGACCCGAAGACGTGGTGCTGGTCGATGGGATGCTCGGCATGGCGCAGCTGTCCGAGCTGATCCCGGCGGATCGCCAGGATTTGAAGTTCAAGGCGTTCGAGCCGCGCTTCCCTGAGCGGATCCGAGATCAGGGCGGGGACGTGTTCGCCGCCGTGCGCGAGAAGGACATCCTGATCCATCACCCGTTCGAGAGCTTCGACGTGGTGGTTCAGTTCCTGCGGCAAGCCGCACGGGATCCGAACGTCATCGCCATCAAGCAGACGCTGTACCGCACCTCCAAGGACAGCCCGATCGTGGCGGCGCTGATCGAGGCGGCGGAGAACGGCAAGAACGTCACGGCTCTGGTGGAGATCAAGGCGCGGTTCGACGAGGAGGCCAACCTCCGCTGGGCCCGCGCCATGGAGCGGGCGGGCGTGCACGTCGTCTTCGGTTTCGTGGAGTACAAGACCCACGCGAAGCTCAGCGTCGTCGTGAGGCGCGAGGGCGAGACGCTCCGCACCTACTGCCACTTCGGAACGGGCAACTATCACCCCATCACAGCCAAGGTTTACACGGATCTCTCGCTGTTCACGGTCGATCCGGCGCTGGGCCGCGACAGCGTGCGGATGTTCAACTACATCACCGGCTACGCCGAACCGCGCGCTCTGGAGAGGGTCCAGTTCTCACCGATCACGATGAAGCCTACCTTGCTGGAGCTGATCGCGGCCGAGATCGACAACGTGCGCAAGGGCAAGCCCGCCGCGATCTGGGCCAAGCTGAACGCTCTGGTCGACCCGGAGATCATCGACGCGCTGTACGCCGCCAGCCAAGCTGGAGTCCGCGTCGACCTTGTCGTGCGCGGCATCTGCTGCCTGAGACCCGGCGTCGTAGGCCTTTCGGACAATATCCGGGTGAAGTCGATCGTCGGCCGCTTCCTTGAACACAGCCGCATCGTCGCCTTCGCGAATGGGCGGGAGATGCCGAGCGACCAGGCCCGCGTGTTCATCTCCTCTGCGGATTGGATGCCGCGGAATCTCGACCGACGCGTCGAGGCGATGATTCCCATCGAGAACCCGACGGTGCACCGGCAGGTTCTGGACCAGATCATGGTCGCGAATCTGAACGACGAGGCGCAGAGCTGGTGGCTGGAGCCGGACGGCGAGTACCGCCGCTTCGACACGTCTGGCGTCGAGCAGCCGTTCTCGGCGCACGAGTACTTCATGACCAATCCGAGCCTTTCCGGCCGCGGCCGCGGAAAAACCCTGCCGCGGGCCTTCGACCATGTGGGTCCGCGTGGCTGAAGCCCCGGACCGCACCGCGGCCGTCGTTGACGTCGGCTCCAACTCGGTCCGGCTGGTCATGTACCGGCTGGACGGGCGGGCGCTGTGGCCGGTGTTCAACGAGAAGGTCTCCGCGGGACTGGGGCGGGGCGTGGAGACGACAGGGCGGCTCGACGCTGACGGCGTGGAGCGGGCGATGGATGCGCTCAGGCGCTTCCGCACCATCCTGGCGGAGGCGAACCCCGAAGCGCTGCACGTGGTCGGCACGGCCGCGGTTCGGGAGGCTGAAGACGGCCCGAAGTTCGTGGAGCGAGTGCGCCGCGAGACCGGCTTGTCCATCCGCGTTCTGCGCGGGGAGGAAGAGGCTCGCTTCTCCGCCCTGGGCGTTCTCGCGGGCTATCCGGACGCCGAAGGGGTGGTCGCGGACCTCGGCGGCTCAAGCCTTGAGCTGATCCGCGTCGGCGACGGCTCGCCCGGCAAGGGCGTCAGCCTGCTGCTTGGACCGTTCGCGCTGGGAGCTCCTGACGGCTTCGACGCGGGGCGGATCCGCAGCATCGCCGCGCAGCGCCTCGCGGAGGTGGCGAAGACCTACCGTACCCCGACCCTGCACGCTGTGGGCGGCGGATGGCGGGCGCTGGCCCAGATCCACATGGGCATCACCAACTATCCGCTGCCGATTGTGCACGAGTACGTGATGAACCGCGCCGAAGCTTTGGGCGTGGCCAGCGTGATTTCGAAGGCGTCGCGAGGCTCGCTGGACCGGATCGCCGGCGTGTCTAAGAAGCGGGCCGAGACCCTGCCGTGGGCGGCGGTCGTGCTGGAGACGCTGGTTCACAGCCTCGGCCTGGAGCGCATCTGCTTTTCCTCGTACGGCGTGCGAGAAGGCTTGCTGTTCGACGCCTTCCCTCGCCCGCTTCAGCGGCAGGACCCCCTGCTCGCGGGCTGCGAGGCTCTGGGCGAACGCCAGGGCCTGGCCGAAGGCCTGGGGGCCGCCTTGGGCGATTGGGTGGCGCCCGCGCTGGCGAACCTGCCGCCGGTGTTCGAAGGCGGCCGCGATGCGGTGCTGACACGGGCGGCCGCCCATCTGACGGACGTGGCCGCCCGGCTGCACCCGGACAACCGCGCCATGCCGGCGTTCGAAGAGGTGCTGCGGGCGCCCATCGCCGGGCAGAACCATGCTGAGCGCGCCTATCTCGCCTGCGCCATACACGCTCGATACGGCGGCGGCCTGCCCCCCGAGCCGCAGATCGTGCGCCGCTTGCTGACCCATGAACAGATCGAGCGCACCCGCATCCTGGGACTGGCGCTCCGGCTGGGCGCGGACCTATGCGGGCGCACGCCGCCGCTGTTGAAGCGGGTCACGTTGCTGTTGGAGCCGCGCCGGCTTCTCCTGACCGCGGCGCCAGGCGGGTCTGACCTGCTGGGCGGCGAGCAGACCCGCAAGCGCGCGAAGAACCTGGCCGACGCCCTGGGCGTACGGCTGGATTTGTCCGCCGCCTAGCTTGTAGCCTTCACGCGCACGCGGGCCCCGTCGAGCACCAGGGCCAGCTCGCCCCGCTTGAGCTTCAGCGCGTCTGCGCCGAAGACCTCGCGGCGCCAGCCCTGCAGGGCCTCGACCTCCGCCTCGTCGTCCACCGCGATCTTCTCGAGGTCCGAGACGGTGGCGATCAGCTTGGGCGCCACGCCGGCATCCTCCGACCGCGCCTTCAGCAGGACCTTGAGCAACTCGACCACCGCGCCCGGGGCCTGCTGCGGGGGCGCGGCGCGTTCAACGTCGGGCGCGTTGGCTTCCGGATCCGCCAGCGCCTCGCGCAGCGCGGCCAGCAGCCCGTCCCCGAATCGCGAACCGGCGAAGCCCTTAGGGACGGATCGCAGGCGCGACAGCTGCTCGCCGTCCTGGGGCAGCTGCGTCGCCACCTCGTCGATGGCCTCGTCCTTCAGGATGCGGCCACGAGGCTGGTCGCGTTCCTGGGCCGTGCGTTCACGCCAAGCGGCGGTCGCCTTGAACGCCGCTAAGTACTTGGCCGAGAACCGGCGCGGCCGCAGCCGCTTCCAGGCGTTCTCCGGATCCACGTCGTAAAGAGCCGGATTGGACAGGGCGGCCATCTCTTCGGCCACCCAGGTCAGGCGTCCTTCCTTCTCCAGCCGCTCACGCAGCATCGGATAAAGCTTCGCCAGGTGCGTCACGTCGCCCAGCGCATAGGTGAGCTGCGCGTCGGACAGGGGACGGCGCGACCAGTCTGTGAAGCGGCTCGCCTTATCGACGTCCTTCTTCAGCATCTGCCGCACCAGCGAATCATAGGCCACCTGATCGCCGAAGCCTGCGGCCATGGCAGCGATCTGGGTGTCGAACAACGGCGCCGGCGTGACTCCCAGGTTGTGGAAGATCTCCATGTCCTGCCGAGCGGCGTGGAACACCTTGGTGACGGTGGTGTCTTCAAGCAGCCGCAGGAACGGCGCGAGGTCCAGCCCCGGCGCGAGGGGGTCGATCACCCCTGCGTCTTCAAGGCTCGACGCCTGGATCAGGCAGAGCTTGGGCCAGTAGGTGGTCTCGCGCATGAACTCCGTGTCGACGGCGACGAACGGGGCGGTGGCGAGACGTTCACAGAAACGCTCAAGCGTCTCGGTGTTTGTAATCGTGGTCATCGGTCAGCTATAGCCCCGCCACATGCCGCCAAGGCAAGCCCTCGGTGCGCAATCGCGCCGTTCTCTGACGACGAGCCTCTAGGATCCTCGCATGACCGACCGGCCCAATGGCCTCACCTATGCGGACGCCGGCGTCGACATCGACGCGGGCGAGGCGCTCGTCGAGGCGATAAAGCCCCTGGCCAAGAGCACGCGCCGCCCCGGCGCCGACGCAGGCCTGGGCGGCTTTGGCGCGCTCTTCGATCTCAAGGCCGCCGGCTACGACGACCCGCTGATCGTCACCACCACGGACGGCGTCGGCACCAAGCTGCGGATCGCAATAGAGACGGGCCGGCATGACACGGTCGGGATCGACTTGGTGGCCATGTGCGTCAACGACCTGCTGGCGCAGGGCGCTGAGCCGCTGCTGTTCCTCGACTACTACGCCACCGCCCGGCTGGAGGTGGACGTGGCCCGCCGCGTGGTCTCCGGCATCGCGGAAGGCTGCCGCCAGGCCGGGTGCGCGCTCGTCGGGGGCGAAACCGCCGAGATGCCCGGCATGTACGGCGAAGGCGACTACGACCTCGCCGGCTTCTCCGTCGGCGCCGTGGACCGCGACAAGGTGCTGCCGCGGCTTGACCAACAGCGCGCAGGCGACGTCCTTATCGGCGTCGGCTCCTCGGGCCCGCATTCAAACGGCTACTCCCTGATCCGCAAGGTCGTGGAGCGTTCGGGGCTTCGCTGGGGCGACGACGCCCCATTCGCGCGGGAGCGGTCCCTCGCTCAAGCGCTGATGGAGCCCACGCGCATCTACGTGAAGAGCCTGTTGCCGCTGATGAAGGCCGGCCTGATCAAGGCCGGCGTGCACGTCACCGGCGGCGGCTTGATCGAGAATCCTCCGCGCGTGATCGCCGACGGCCTGGAGGCGCGATTCGATTGGAGCGCCTGGACGCAGCCCGACGTCTTCGCCTGGCTGCAGGAGGCGGGCGGAATCAGCGAGCATGAAATGCGGCGCACCTTCAACTGCGGGGTAGGCTTCCTGCTGGTGACCACGCCGTCCGACGCCGAGCCTGTGTTGGCCGCGCTTTTGAATGCAGGCGAGGAAGCCTTCGTCTGCGGCGAGCTCGCCGCACGCGCATGAGCCGGCTGAAGGTCGGAGTCCTGATCTCGGGTCGGGGCTCCAACATGAAGACCCTGATCGAGGCCGCGCAGGCCGCCGATTATCCCGCCGAGATCGCGCTCGTCATCTCCAACGTGCCGGACGCGGGGGGGCTGGACGTCGCACGTGGGTACGGCGTGGAGGCGCTGGCGATCGACCACCGAGCGTTCGCCAAGGATCGTGAGGCGCATGAGCGGGCCATGGACACGGCGCTGCGCCAGCGCGGGATCGAACTCGTCGCGCTTGCGGGATTCATGCGTCTGCTCACCCCCTTCTTCGTCCAGGCCTGGGCCGGGCGGATGATCAACATCCACCCCTCTCTCCTGCCGTCCTTCCCCGGGCTCGACACGCACCAGCGGGCGCTGGACGCGGGCGTGCGGGTACACGGATGCAGCGTGCATCTGGTGACGGAGGGCGTAGACGAGGGGCCGATCATCGGCCAGGCCGCTGTGCCGGTGCTCCCGGGCGACGACGCCCAGAGCCTTTCCGCTCGCGTGCTCAAGGCGGAGCACCGGCTGTACCCGGCGGCGCTCGCGGCCCTGGCGCAAAAGAGAACGGCGCCTGCCGAGGCCGACGCCGTCTTGATCAATATCTGAACGTCTGAGCGGCTACTCGCTCTTAGGAGTGGTCGCCGCGCCCGCGACGCCGCCGACCACCGCGCCCGCGATAGCGCCCTTGGTGTCGCCTAGCACGCCGCCGACGACGGCGCCGCCGAGCGCGCCCGAAGCCGCGCGCTGCTCCATGGTGTGACCACAGGCCGAGAGGCCGGCGGCCATAGCGAGGGCCGTAGCCGCGATCGCAATCCGTTTCATCTCGAGCGTCCTTGTGTCGTGAACCTGACGCTGAGAACGAAAGCGGCGCCGCAGGGTTCCCCGCGGCGCCGCCTCAATAGTGACGCTCGGCGTCCAGATCAGCCGGTGATGTCTTCGTCGGAGAAGAACTGGGCGATCTCGAGCTGAGCGTTCTCCAGGCTATCGGAGCCGTGGACCGAGTTCTCACCGACGCTTTCGGCGTAGAGCTTGCGGATCGTGCCGTCAGCGGCGTTGGCCGGGTTCGTCGCGCCCATCACTTCACGGTAGCGGGCGACAGCGTTCTCCCCTTCCAGCACCTGAACGACCACGGGGCCCGAGGTCATGAAGTCCACCAGCTCACCGAAGAACGGGCGCTCCTTGTGGATTTCGTAGAACTTCTCAGCCTGGGCGCGGCTCATCCGGATGCGGCGCTGGGCGACAATGCGAAGGCCGGCGTCCTCGATCACGGCGTTGATCTTGCCGGTCAGGTTGCGGCGCGTGGCGTCGGGCTTCAGGATCGAGAAGGTGCGTTCGGTCATCTGCGCTCTCTAGGAGTCTGGCTGTTCGGAGGTCGCGGGCTTATAGCGGCGCCTTCCGGCTGAGCCAACCGCCCCTTTTCCTCCTCTCGCGACACCCATGCTTCAGATCAAGGACCTCAGCTTCACCGCTTGGGGGCGGCCGTTCTTCGACGGCGCCACCGTCACCCTTCCAGCCGGCGCCAAGGTCGGAGTGGTGGGGCGCAACGGGGTGGGCAAGTCGACACTCTTCCGCCTGATCCTCGGCGAGTTCACGCCCACAGGCGGCGAGATCGGGATGCCGAAGAACACGCGGATCGCTTCAGTGGACCAGGAGCACCCGGCGACGCCCGTCTCGCTCCTCGACACCGTGCTGGCCGCTGACGTCGAGCGCGAGACCCTGACGCGCAGGCTCGACAGCGCCGATCCGGAGGAGATGGGCGAGATCTACGCCCGCCTCATTGAGATCGACGCCGACGCCGCGCCGTCCCGTGCGGCCGAAATCCTGGTCGGCCTCGGCTTCTCACAGGCGGACCTTGCCCGGCCGATGGCGGAGTTCTCCGGCGGCTGGCGCATGCGCGTCGCCCTCGCCGCCGCTCTGTTCGCCGAGCCCGAGTTCATGCTGCTCGACGAACCGACCAACTACCTCGACCTCGAAGGGGCGCTGTGGCTGGAGGCGCGGCTCAAGAAGTACCCGCACACGGCCCTGATCATCAGCCACGACCGTGAGCTCCTGAACAACTCCGTGAGCCACATCCTGCACCTGAAGAATGGGAAGCTCGAACTCTACACCGGCGGCTACGACGACTTCGAACGGCGCGCGGCCGAGAAGGCCCGCCTGACCGAGGCCAATCGCTCCAAGCAGGAGGCTGAACGCGCGCACCTGCAGTCATTCGTCGATCGCTTCCGCGCGAAGGCCTCGAAGGCGGCGCAGGCCCAATCGCGGATGAAGCGGCTCGCGAAGTTGCAGCCGATCGCAGCCGTGATCGAGGATCGGGTCGCCCCCTTCATCCTGCCCTCCCCGGCCCGGCCGCTGGCGCCGCCGCTTGTGCGGCTCGAGAAGGCCTCTGTGGGCTACGACGACGGTGTTCCCATACTGAAGAACCTGAACCTGCGGATGGACGTCGACGACCGCATCGGTCTGCTCGGCGTCAACGGCGCGGGCAAGTCGACGTTCGCCAAGATGATCGCCGGTGCGCTGCAGGTCACCGCGGGCGAGTTGCACCGGGATCGCAAGATGCAGGTGGGCTGGTTCCACCAGCACCAGATCGAGGCGCTCGACCCCACGGATACGCCGCTGGAGATCGTGCGCCGGGCGATGCCGGACGCGAGCGAGTCTTCCCGACGCTCCCGCCTGGCGCAATGGGGCCTCGGCTTCGACAAGCAGGAGACCACCGTCGCGAACCTGTCGGGCGGCGAGCGGGCGAGGCTGTTGCTGAACCTGGTCGCCATGTCGGCCCCGCACATGCTGATTCTGGACGAGCCGACCAACCACCTGGACATCGACAGCCGACGGGCCCTGCTGGACGCGCTGAACGACTACAAGGGCGCCGTCATCCTGATCACCCACGATCGGTCGCTGATGGAGCTCGTGGCCGACCGACTCTGGCTTGCGGCGGACGGAACAGTGAAGCCCTTCGAGGGCGACATGGACGACTACGCCAAGTTCGTCCTCGACCGCGCCCGAGTCGCCGCCCGGGCCCCGAGCCAGGTTCGCCAGCCGGAGCCCGCGACCGAGATCAAGCCTGCTCCGCCACCACAGCGGAGCAGCGCATCAGCCAAGGCCCAGCTGGGCCCGCTCGAGCGCAAGCTTGAGGCGGCGGAGACCAAGCTGGCGCGCGCCACGCGCACGCTGGAGGGGCTCGACGCCGAGCTCGCCGAGGCCGCCGCCAAACGCGACAACGCGGGCAGGGTGAAGGAGCTGGACGCCCGCCGCGCGCGCGCCGCCGATCAGGTCGCGGCGGCGGAGGGCGAGTGGATGGCCCTGGCGGAAGCGTACGAGGCGGCGAAGGCGGACGCGGGGGTTTAGTGAAGAGCGCTTAGGCCAGCACCCACACCCACGCTCCGAACGCGGCGAATAGCAGTAGCCAGACGCAGACGCGCAATGGGGTCCACCGCCGCTCCGGCGTAGGCTCCTGCTCGGGATATTCAACCGGCAGCCTGGACATGGACGGAGCTTGCGCCCGCATGGTGTCCAAAGGGTTAACGCTGGCGCTCACGTCCCCTGGAAGTGCCCCAGCAGCGCGGCGTTCACGCTCTGCGGCTCCTCCAGGTGCAGCCAGTGCGTCGCGGTCGGAAACCAGAGAGCGCGGCCGTCGTCGCAGAGCTCAAGCGTCGCCTCCGCCGTCGAGCGGCCCAGGAATTGGTCCTTTTCACCCCACAGCAAGAGAGCGGACGGCCTGATCCTGGAAGGAGGCGGTTCGCCCTGCCCCAGCGCGCGGTACCAGTTCAGCATGGCCGTAAGCGCTCCGGGGCGGCTCCATGCCCGGCGATAGGCCTCTAGCTCCTCTTCCGAGAATGTGCCGGGGCGGGATGTACCGGTCAGACTGCGCGCCAGCGCCCGGTGTCCATGCGCCGACAGCATCGCTTCCGGCAGCCCTCTCAGCTGGAAGAAGCCTACGTAGGCGCTCCGCAGGTGCTGGAGCGGGTCGCGCTGCAGCGCCCGCCGCATGGCGCGGGCGTGCGGAGCGTTCAGCACCGCCAGCCGCTCCACCTGATGCGGGTAGCGCGCAGCCGTGGCCCACGCGGCAAGGCCGCCCCAGTCGTGGCCGACCAGCCCAAAGCTCGATCTCCCCAGAGCATCCGCGAGGCCCACGACGTCCCCGCTCACCCGGTCCAGGGCGTAGCTGCGCGCGCCCTCGGGCTTCTCGCTCTCGCCGTAGCCCCGCTGGTCGGGCGCGGCCACCCGGAAACCGGCCTCCGCCAGCGCGGGGATCTGTCGCCGCCAGCCGAACCAAAACTCCGGGAAGCCGTGCAGCAGGATGATCAGCGGCCCGTCCTCCGGTCCCGCCAACGCCACATTCAGGCTGACCTCGCCGACGTCGAGGCGTCTTTGCTCGACCGGAACGGGAAGCGAAGTCGGCATCGGATCAGCCGCAGCTGACCTTCTCAATCACTCCCGTATCATCGTCATAGACGATGTTCAGGCGACGCGGATTGTAGTCCATGGTCACCGCACAGCTTTCGCAGCTGACCCGCCACAGCTCGCCCGCCGGCTGCGCGGGCAGGGTCGACCGGTTCTTGCCCACGAACGATTGATAGGACGACGCGCGGCACTGGTCCGGCGCGTCTTCCGGCGGCGCGGGAACGCCGGCTGGCGGTGTCGCGGCGCAGGCGCCGAGGGCGAATAGCACGGCAAGCGCGAAGAACCGCATCTTCGGACCTCTCTGTTCAGCCGCAGCGGGCTTCGGTGATCAGGCCGGTGTCGGCGTCAAAGAGAATGGTCTGCCGACGTGGCATGTACTCTTCGGTCATCGGGCAGGTGGTGCAGACCACGCGCCGATTGGACGGATCGAGCGGGATGGGAATCTCGGTCTTCGGTCGCCCGACGAGCGCGCGCAGCTCACCGATGCCGCACTGATCGACCGGCGGGCGGGGCGCTGGGGCGGGAGCGGCGCGCGCCACGACCACAGGGGCGGGCGGTGGCGGGGGCGGAGCATCCGAGCCGCACGCCGAAAGCAGCAGAGCGCCCATCAGGATCGCAACCGTACCCAGATACGGTCTCATGCCTGCTTCTCCCATCCGCGTTCTCCCTGCCTCCAGTACGAGACCGGCAGGCCGCCGGCCTTGAAGGTCTTCCAACGCCCGCGGGCAAGACTGACCTGGGCCTCGTCGCGCCCATCGAAAAGCAGGACGCAACGTTCATAGCCGTCCAGCGAACCGCATTCGGCGCCGTCGATGATGAAGAGCGCCTGAGCGCCGTTCGGGTTCGCCTCTTCCGTGGTCAGCAGCACCGGCTGACGCTCGGCCTCGGGCTCGTCCGCGCGACCGTGGGGCAGGAAGCTGTCGTCACGCCAGCTCCACAGCCATCCGTCCAGATGGTCGATGCGGTCGGGATCGGCGCTGCGCACCAGCGCCCGCCAACCCTTGGCCAAGGTCTTCTCCAGCAGTTCTGGCAAGGCCTGATCGAGCGAGGTCTGCTCCAGGTGATAGAACCAGACCTCGCAGGCTCCGCCGTCGGGCACCGGTCAGACCTCGTAGTCGACAGCCAGACGATCCAGCAGTCGCACGCCGAACCCCACCGCGCCTTCCGGAATGGTCGGGTTGGTGGACGGCTTCTTCCAGGCGGTCGGCGCGATGTCGAGGTGCGCCCAAGGCACGCCGTTGACGAACTTCTGCAGGAACAGCGCGGCGGTGATTGAGCCGGCGGGACGACCGCCGATGTTCTTCAGGTCGGCGATGGGGCTCTCCAGCTGCTTCTCGTACTGGGGCGGCAAGGGCATCCGCCACAGGTTCTCGCCAGTCGCCTTCGACGCGGCCAACAGCTTGTCCGCCAAGGCGTCGTCATTGGAGAAGAGGCCCGCATAATCGAGCCCCAGCGCGATGATCATCGCGCCGGTCAGGGTCGCCAGGTCCACCATGAAGCGGGGTTTGAAGCGATCCTGACAGTACCAGAGGGCGTCGCCCAGCACGAGGCGGCCCTCGGCGTCGGTGTTGATGACCTCAACCGTCTGGCCCGACAGCGACGTGACCACGTCGCCGGGACGCTGGGCGTTGCCGTCCGGCATATTCTCGACGAGCCCCAGGATGCCGACAGCATTGACCTTAGCCTTGCGTCCGGCCAGCGCGAGCATGGCCCCTGCCACCGCAGCGGCGCCGCCCATGTCCCACTTCATGTCCTCCATGCCCTCCGCGGGCTTGATGGAGATACCGCCCGTGTCGAAGCAGACGCCCTTGCCGACGAAGGCGATAGGAGCGCTGTCATCGCCCGCGCCGTTCCAGCGCATGATGACGACCTGGCTCTGCCTTCGGCTGCCTTGGCCGACGCCCAGCAGCATGTGCATGCCGATTTCGGCTAGCGCCTCCTCGCCCAGCACCTCGACCTCGAGGCCCTTGGAGCTCAGACGACGGCAGCGGAGCGCGAACTCCTCCGGGTGAAGGACGTTGGCCGGCTCTGAGACCAGGTCACGGGCGAACTCCACCGCCTCGGCGAGGGCGCCGAGCCGCGCGTACGCCGCCTCGGCGGCGGCCACTTCGCCCGTGGCGATCTCAACCGTCTCGATGGAGGGGATGCGCTCGGGCTTACGGGTGGTCTGATACTTGTCGAAGGCGTAGGCGGCCAGGCGAGCGCCAAGCGCGGCGTGGGCGGCCTGGTCGGGGCTCAAGCCACGCACGTCCACCGTCAGCGTCGTCGCACCGGAAAGCTTCACCGCGTGGTACGCAGCGCCCGCCGCGTTCTCCACCGCCAGATGATCGAAGGCGTCGAGCGGGCCTGCGCCGACGACCACGATCTGCTGGGCGCCAGCGGTGGGCGCCAGCACGATCGCCGTCTGCCCCTTTTCGCCGCTGAATCGCACGCTGCCGATCGCCCGCGAGAGCGCGCCGTCATTGGCCTCGTCATGCCCCCGAGCGGCGTCGGTGAACTGCTTATCCTGGTGAACGAAAACGGCGACGGCGGTCGACGGCGACGGGGCCTCGACGAAGACGACTTTCATGAAACGACAGCTCCTTCAGGGCGGGGGGCCCGGGGGCGATATGGGGTCTCCGGCTCGGGTTGTCGCGGGGAGCCGGCGCTGTGTATTACATGCCCGCCCCCGCGCGGGCTCGCAACGGCCCGCATCCCCGTATGTCTCTCATCGAACGCTATCTCTTCCGGCAGATTCTCAACCCGGTGCTGCTCGCCACCGTGGCGCTGACGGCGGTGGCCATCATCAGCCAGAGCCTCCGGTTCCTTGAGCTGATCGTCGAGCGCGGGCAGAGCGCCTGGGTGCTGGTCATGGTCACCGCCCTCACGCTCCCGCAGATGTTGTCGATCATGCTGCCGGTTTCGGTGTTCGTCGGCGCGCTGGTGGGGCTGAACCGGCTGCACACCGAACAGGAGATCGTGGTCTGCTACGCGGGCGGGATCGGCCGCTGGCGCGTGATCTCGCCAGCGGTGAAGCTCGGGGTCCTGGTCACCCTGCTCGCGCTCTTCATGAACCTGTTCGTGCAGCCGCCCGCCCAGCGCGCGACCCGGGCCGAACTCTTCAAGGTCAGAACCGACCTCGCCTCCACCCTGGTGAAGGAGGGGGAATTCGTCCAGGCGGCGGACGGACTGACCATCTACGCCCAGCGCGTCGACCAGAACGGCTTGATGAAGAACCTCTTCATCAACATCGAGACGCCGAGCGGCTCCAGCACCTACACCGCGCAGGAAGGGCGGGTGTCCACCGCCGGCGGCGCGCCGGCGCTGCTGATGCGCAACGGCTCCAACCAGGAACTCTCCAAGCGCGACGTCCTGAATTTCCTGTCCTTTGAAGAGTACTCGCTGGACCTCAGCCCTTATGTGCAGAACGAGGACGCCCTCTACTTCAAGGAATCCGACCGGTTCCTGCATGAGTTGATGTTTCCCAACCCCGCGGTCGAGTTCGACATGAAGAACCGACTCAACCTGCTGCGCGAGGGTCACTCCCGCTTGGCGACGCCGCTCTACAACCTCGCCTTCATGTGCATCGCCCTTGCTTCGGTGCTGGGCGGCGCCTTCAGCCGTACCGGTTACGGGCGCCGGATCGCGGTCGGCGCGGCCTGGGCGGTGCTGACGCGAATCCTGGGCTTCGTCGCCCTCGCCGCGGCCGCGGAGCATGCCTGGCTGAACGTCCTACAGTATCTGATCCCCATCTCGGCGACGGTGCTGGCCCTGAAGGTGATCTTCAGGCAGCGCGCGAGCCGCTTCATCCCGCTGCGGCTGCGCCGCGCTGCGTTCGGAGCCCAGCCGGCATGACCGTCGCGGCCGCCTTTCCCGGGGTGATGAAGACCCTCCGCCCACGTCTGCTCCAGATCGAGCGTTACGTGCTCCTGCGCACCCTCCGCGCCGTGGCTGGTGCGCTGGCGGTGATCGCGTCCATCGTGCTCCTGATCGACTACGTGGAGGTGGCCAGGAGCGTCGGAACCCGCGCCGACATCTCCTTCCTGGCCATGCTCGGCCTCACCCTGATGAAGTCGCCCAGCACCATCCTGCTGCTGCTGCCGTTCGTCTTCCTGTTCGGCACTCTGGCGGCGTTCGTGAGCCTGAACCGCCGGAGCGAACTGGTGGCCATGCGTGCGGCCGGCGTCTCCGCCTGGCGCTTCATCTTCCCAGCTGCTGCGGCGGCGTTCCTGATCGGAGCGCTGACCGTCTTCGCGTTGAACCCGCTCGCGTCGTCCTTGCTCGGCGCCTTCGAGAACACGCGCGACAGCTTGATGGAGAGCCGCGGCCAGGCCACCTCGTCCGATGTCTGGCTGCGCCAGGGCGACGGCCGCAGCCAGGTGGTGATCCACGCGCGCTCGAAAGCGGACGCGGGCGTGCGGCTGATGAACGTCTCCTTCTTCATCTACACGATCGACGATCAGGGCGACCTCGTCTTCTCGCGTCGGATCGAAGCACGGGAGGCGACGCTGCGGCAGGGCGCCTGGCAGCTCCGCGGCGCTCGGGAGGCCACGCCGGGCCGGCGCGCGGAGACCTATGATCTGCTGTCGATCCCCTCGACGATCGATCCGTCCGACGCGTTCACGGCCCTGGCCTCGCCTCAGTCGATCGCTTTCTGGAGCCTGCCCGGCGTGATCGCCCAGATCGAATCGGCCGGCTTCTCGGCGTCCGCGTACCGGCTGCGTCTTCACCAGCTGCTGGCGACGCCGCTGTTGTTCGCCGCCATGTCGATCCTGGCAGCCGGTTTCTCGCTGCGCCTGATGCGGTTGGGCGGCCTTGCGGCGCTGGCGGGCTCGGGCGTGGCGCTCGGCTTCCTGTTCTTCTTCTTTAACGAGTTCTGCAGCGCGCTCGGGAAGGCGGAGATCCTGCCCTCCGCCATCGCCGCCTGGACGCCGCCCATCCTGGCTTTGCTGTCGGGTTTCACCTTGCTCTTCTACACGGAAGACGGTTGAACCGGCGGGGGCGCCCCTAAGGGGTCCGGGCGCAGTCGCCGCGTGTTTGAACGGAAGCTTCGATGATCGACGCCCGGGCCGGGCTATCCATGGTTGGCGGCACGATGCGCACCCGTCTGCTTGCGGGGGCGGCGATGCTTTTCGCCTGCGCCGGGCCGGCGTTCGGTCAGGCCTCGACCACCACGCCGGCTTCCATCCCCGAGCGCGCGCCGCCGGCGCCGGAGCCCGCACCGATCCCAACACGTGCGCCTTCGACGCCCGCGCCGGCCGCCGCGCCCGGCGTGAAAGGGCCGGATGGTCTCGCCGAAGGCGGCCTTTACCTCGAAGCCGAGACCCTGACGGAGGATCGCGAGAACGAGGTCCTCACGGCACGCGGAAACGTCCAGGCGCGGTACAACGAGCGCACCATCCGCGCCAACGAGATCGTCTACGAGCGCAGAACTGGCATTGTCCGCGCCAAGGGCAAGGCCCAGCTCATCAACTCCGACGGTACGGTTCAGTACGCGGACGAGCTGGTGCTGGATGAGAACCTGCGCGCGGGCGTGGCCACCGGCTTCGCCGCCCGCCTCGGCACGCGCGACAAGCTCGCAGCCGCCGCCGCGGTCCGGCGCAGCGAGAGCGTCAACGAACTCTCGAAGGCGATCTTCACGCCCTGCGAGATTTGCGACACCCGCGGCCAGGCGAAGACGCCCACGTGGTCGATCCAGGCGGATCGCGCCGTGCAGGACCGTGACAAGCGGCTGGTCTACTACCGCAATGCGACGGTTCGGCTGTTCGGCCTGCCCGCCCTGTACGCGCCGGTCTTCTGGCACCCGGACCCGACGGCTCCGGCGGCGAGCGGCTTCCTGTCGCCGGAGTTCAACCTCTCCAACCGGCGCGGCCTCTCCTACGAGCAGCCGTACCTGTGGGTGATCTCGCCCTCCCAAGACCTTGTGGTGAGCCCCCAGTTCTCCGCGAACGTGAACCCGTTCCTGAACCTCGACTACCGGAAGCGCTTCTATTCGGGGCAACTGCAGGCGCGGGTCGGGTACGGCTACGACAGGGACTTCCGCGACCTCGACGGAGACGGCGACTTCGAGAAGGTCGGCGACGCCTCCTCGCGCAGCTACATCCTGGCGGAAGGCGCCTTCCAGATCGACGAGCGCTGGCGCTGGGGCTTCACCGCCGAGCGCGTATCCGACGCGACCCTGTTCGACCGCTATGACGTCGACGACGTCTACGAGATCCGCCAAGGCCTGTTCCAGCCGGACACGCGCCGGCTGCTTTCGCAACTCTACGCGGTGCGGCAGACCGAACGCTCGTACGTGTCGGTGTCGGCGCTCTCGTTCCAGGGCCTGCGCCTTATCGGCTACGCACCCGAGAACCCGAACCTGCCCGGCGGGCCGAACAACCCATCGACCCGGCCAATCTTCGAAGACAACGGCCTGTTCCCGGTGGTGGCGCCGTTGATCGAGGCGCGCTGGGAGCCGGCGCGGGAGATCGCGGGCGGACGGCTGCGCGTGCTCGGCAGCGCCGTGGTTCTGACTCGGGACGAAGATGCGGGGGACGTCTTCCTCGGCCGCTCGCCCGATCCGACCCGTCCGGGGGTCGACAGCCGCCGGGCCAGCGCCCAGGCCGACTGGCGACGGGCCTTCATCCTGCAGAACGGGTTGCGCATCGATCCGTTCGTCGAGGCGCGTGCGGACCTCTACAACATCGGGGACCGCGTCCGGAAAGGCGACAACGAGAGCGTCGCGCGGATGGTCGGCACGGCGGGCGTCGAGGTCTCCTACCCCCTGATCCGCCGCGTCGGCTCAGGGGCCCTGATCATCGAGCCGGTGGCGCAGCTCGCCGTCTCCCCTGAGACGGACATTGACCCGCGCATTCCCGTTGAAGACGGCCTGGTGCTGGAGTTCGACGAGACGAACCTGTTCCGGCCGAACAAATTCCCGGGCTTCGACCTCTACGAAGGCGGAGTGCGCCTGAACACTGGCGTGCGCGCCTCCGCCAACTGGGGCCAGGGCCGGCGCGCGGACGTGCTGGTCGGCCGCAGCTTTCGCGATGAGGTGGAGCGCGCCTTCCTGCGCCCGGTCCCCGGCCGTCCTAACGAGACCTACGATCCCTCCGGCCTAGCGGACGAAGCGTCGGATTGGATCGCGACCGCGAGCGTGACCCCGATCCGGGGCCTGCGACTCACGGGACGCACCCGCGTGAACGACGACTTCGAGGTTCGACGGGCCGAGTTCGGGGTAGACGCCAACATCCGCCGCACGCGCGGCTTCCTTCGCTATGGCTTCGATGACGTGAACTCACAGGGTCAGCGTACTCAGTTCGCCGTGGTGGGGGGCGAGACCTTCTTCAGCGATCGCTGGGGCGTGGGCATGCTCGGGACCCGCGACCTTGAAGCGCAGGTCTGGCCGCGGGTGGAGATGAGCCTGATCTACCAGGATGATTGCGCAAGGATTGAAGTGGTCTATGAACGCGATGAGACCACCATCCTGAGCCAAGAGCCGTCTCAGCGCGTCTCCCTGCGCCTCAGCCTCGCCACATTGGGCGCCGCAGGATACACGAACTACAATGCCCGGTAGGCTGAGGGGCCGCCGGAGCGAGGGAACGAACTCACCTATGCGTTTGACGCGTTTTGCGGTCACGACCGTGCTCACGGGAGCGATGGCGCTGGTCCACCCGCAGGTTGCGGCGGCTCGCCAGGCCGGCGCGGCCCCGGCACAGGCCCAGCCCGCGCCGGCTCAGCAGCCGCGCCGGCCGACGCTCGCCGAAGGCGTGGTCGCCATCGTGAACGACGAGATCATCTCCAGCTACGATCTGCGTCAGCGGATGCTGCTGCTGATGGTGACCTCCGGCGTGCAGCCGACGGAAGAGAACGTGCGCGCTCTGCAGCAGCAGGCGCTGCGCTCGTTGGTCGACGAGCACCTGCAGATGCAGGAGCTGGCCCGCTTCGAGGTCGAGATCTCCGACGAGGACGTCACCGAGGAGATCGCGCAGATCGCGCGCGGCAACAACATCAGCGCCGAACAATTGCTTGCGGGCCTCGCCCAGGTGGGCGTGCGCCCCGAGACCCTGCGCGAGCAAGTCCGCGCCCAGATCGGCTGGGAGCGCCTGGTCGGCGGCCGCTACGGCTCACGGGTGCGCATCGGCGACGAGCAGATCGACGCAGCCATTCAGCGCATCGCCGCCTCCGCCGCCAAGCCGCAGTACCTGGTGGGCGAGATCTTCGTCGACTACGCCACCGCGGGCGGCCAGGAGGCCGCGCTGAACCAGGCGAACAGCCTGGTGCAGCAGCTGGCCCAGGGAGCTCCCTTCCAGGCGGTGGCCCGGCAGTTCTCGAACGCCGCCTCGGCCGCGTCCGGCGGCGACGCCGGCTGGCTGATCCAGGGCGAGATCAACCCACCCGAAGTGGCCGCGGCGCTCGACCAGATGCGTCCGGGCCAGCTGTCCCGTCCTATCCCGACGCAGGATGGCGTGTGGGTCGTCTACCTGCGCGACCGCCGCTCGGGCGGCGCCGACCAGGTGGTGCGCCTGAAGCAGGCCGCGATCCGGCTCCCAGCAGAGTCCACGCCTGAACAGATCGAGGCGGCCCGGGCCAAGCTCTCTACGGTGCGCGCCCGCATCACCAGCTGCGACACGCTTGAGCAGCAGGCCGCGGGCGACCCGCAGGTGGTGGCGGGCGATCTGGGGGAAGCCGCCGTCAGCGATCTGGCGCCGGCCTTCCAGGATGTGGCCCTAACGCTAGAGGTCGGCCAGGTCAGCGAACCCTTGCGGACCCAGGCGGGACTGCACCTGATCGCCGTCTGCGCCCGCCGCGCTGCGGGCGACAACGTCCCCTCCCGTCGTGAAGTCGAGAACCGCTTGTACGCCCAGCAGGTCAGCCTGCTGGCGCGGCGCTACCTGCGCGATTTGCGGAACTCGGCCACCATCGAGACCCGGTGACGCCAGGCCCGTTCCGATCCGCGCCCCTGGCGCTCAGCCTTGGCGATCCCGCCGGCATCGGCGCCGAGATCATCCTCAAGGCTTGGCGCGCCCTCCGGGAGTCGGGCCCGGCCTTCGTGGTCGTCGGCGACTACGATCTGCTCGCCTCCGCCTCCATCGGCGGATCCGCCGTGGTGCGTCGGGTCGCCCGTGCGGCGGACGCGACCACGACGTTTCCGGACGCCCTACCGGTGCTCGATTCGCCGCTGAATCTGCCGGTCGTCTCCGGCCAGCCCTCGTCGACATACGCCCAGGCCGTGATCCGCTGGATCGACACGGCTGTAGGCTTGGCGCTTTCGGGCGAGGCCTCGGGGCTGGTCACGGCGCCGATCGCAAAGGCGCCGCTCTATGCGGCAGGCTTCAAGTTTCCGGGCCATACCGAGTACCTGGACGACCTCACCGCTGGCGCGCCCGTCGAAGGCGAGCGTGGGCCGGTGATGATGCTGACCGCCAAGGGCCTGCGGGTCTCGCTGGTCACCATCCACACGCCGCTGGCCAAGGTGCCGTCGGAGGTCACGGCGGAGCGGGTGGCGCGCACCCTGCTCGTCACCGCGCACGCGCTGAAGCACGATTTCGGCGTGGCTCATCCGCGGCTGGTGCTGGCGGGGCTGAATCCGCACGCGGGGGAAGACGGCAAGATCGGTCGCGAAGAGGTCGAGGTGCTGAAGCCCACGGTCGAGGCGCTTCGGCGCGCCGGCGTGGATGTGCGCGGTCCCCTGCCGGCCGACACCCTCTTCCACGAGGAGGCGCGCGCCACCTACGACGCGGCGGTCTGCTGCTACCACGATCAGGGTCTGATCCCGGTGAAGTCGCTCGACTTCTTCGGCGGCGTGAACGTCACCCTCGGACTGCCGATCGTACGCACCTCGCCCGACCACGGCACCGGCTTCGATATTGCTGGCCGTGGCCTGGCCCGCCCTGACAGTCTGATCGCTGCGGTCCGGCTTGCCGGTGAGATGGCCGAACGCCGGCAAGCCGCGCAGCAGGCCTGAGGCTGACGCCCATGGACATGGACGCCCTGCCGCCGCTCCGCGAGAGCCTGACCGCCCACGGCCTTATGGCCAAGAAGAGCTTCGGCCAGCATTTCCTGCTGGATCTGAACGTCACCCGTAAGATCGCGCGCCTGGCGGGACCGTTCGACGGCGACACGGTGATCGAGGTCGGCCCGGGACCTGGCGGCCTGACACGGGCGCTCGTCGAGACCGACGCCGGCCGCGTGGTCGCCGTGGAGAAGGACGCCCGCTTCCTGTCCCTGCTCGGCGAACTGGCCGAGGCGGCCGAGGGTAAGCTGGAGATCGTCGAGGCCGACGCTCTCGCCGTGGACGAGGCGGCGCTAGCGGCCGGAGCGCGCGCTCACGTCGTCTCGAACCTTCCTTACAACGTGGGAACGCCGCTGCTGCTGAAGTGGCTGACCGGCTCCTGGCGGCCGGCCTCCATGACGCTGATGTTCCAAAAGGAAGTGGCCGACCGGATTGCGGCCCAGCCAGGCTCTGACGCCTATGGACGCCTCGCGGTGATCGCCCAGGCGGTCTGCCGCGCGCGGGTGGTGATGGATCTGCCGGCCCGCGCCTTCACGCCGCCGCCCAAGGTGGCGAGCGCGGTCGTGCGGCTTGATCCCCTGCCCGAGCGGCCTTCAGACGCGGAGCTGAAGGCCCTGCAGCAGGTCACCGGCGCCGCGTTCGGTCAGCGGCGGAAGATGCTGCGCTCGAGCCTGAAAAGCGTCGGCGGCGAGGCTCTCGCCCGCGCCGCCGATGTCGATCCGGACGCCCGCGCCGAAACGATCGGCGTGGACGGCTTCCTGAGGCTGGCGCGCGCCAGCCTTTAGGCGGCCTGCTCGGCCCGGTTTTTGGGGTTCTCGTTGAAGCGCTCGATGCCTTCGACGATCAGCTCCTCGGCCTCGCGCGCGTCGGCCCAGCGGGCGAGCTTCACCCACTTGCCCTTCTCCAGGTCCTTGTAGTGCCGGAAGAAGTGCTCGATCTGCTCCACCAGGATCTGGGGCAGCTCGCGGTAGGAGGTCACGCCTTCGTAGAAGGGGTGCAGGGCGTCCACCGGCACCGCCAGGATCTTCTCGTCCCCGCCGCTTTCGTCCTCCATGACGAGCGCGCCCAGCGCCCGACAACGGATCACCGCGCCCGGGACGACCGAGGCCTGGGCGATCACCATCACGTCGCAGGGGTCGCCGTCGGGCGAGAGGGTCTGCGGGATGAAGCCGTAGTTGCCCGGATAGAACATCGCCGTGTGCAGGAAGCGGTCGACGAACAGCGCGCCGGACTCCTTGTCGAACTCGTACTTCACCGGCACGCCGCCCAGCGGGATTTCGATGACGACGTTGAAGTCGTGCGGCGGGTTCTTGCCGGCGGAGATCTTGTCGAGGTTCATGGGCTGTCCCAAGCGAGGGTGGCGGCCGCGGGGAGGCGGCCGTTCAGGCCGCTGGCCTATACCGCGGCGCAGCAAAGGGCAACGCCGGCTTTAGCCTGCTAGAACCGGCGTCGCCCGGACACGGTCTCGAAGAACAGGCGGAAGTCGCCCATCAGGCTCCAAAGCGGGTACTTGAAGGTGGCGGGCCGGTTCTTCTCGAAGAGGAAGTGCCCCAGCCAGGCGAACCCATAGCCGGCCAGGGGCGCGGCCAGGAAGAACCAGGCGTCCGCGACGACGCCCAGGATGAGGAACAGGATCACCAGGCCAGTGCCGATCACGTGCAGGCGGCGACTGGTCGGGTTGGCGTGCTCGTGAATGTAGAAGGGGTAGAACTCGCGGAAGCTGCGGTAGCGCACGCCGTCGGCCGGCAGGTGGGCGCTCATCGGTGGTGATCCCTTCCTGTTGACGCTGAGGTTACGCCCGCCGCAGGCTGGCGCAATGCCCTGCCCCGCCCCGACCCTCGCCACCGAGCGGCTGATCCTGAGCGCGCCTTCGCCCACCGACCTCGACGACAGCACCGTTATGTGGAGCGATCCCGCGGTCACGCGGCACATTGGGGGCCGGCCCTTCTCGCGCGAGGAGACCTGGGCGCGCATCCTCCGCTACGTCGGCCATTGGCATACGCTCGGCTATGGCTTCTGGATCGTGCGCGAGCGCGGCGACGGCCGGCACGTCGGTGAGGTCGGCCTGGCCGACTTCCGCCGGGAGATCGAACCCTCGTTCGATGGCGCCCCGGAGGTCGGCTGGGCCCTGAGCCCCGCCATGCACGGCAAGGGCTATGCGACCGAGGCCGTGAAGGCGGCGCTGGACTGGCACGCGCAGACCTTCGGTCCGCAGCGCACCGTTTGCCTGATCGATTCTGAGAACGCCGCCTCGCTGAGGGTGGCCGAGCGCTGCGGCTTCACCTGGTGGCGCGACACGCTGTACCGGGGCGCCCCGACAAGACTGTTCGAACGCCGCCCTTAGCGTCCCGGCGCGGCCATCACCGCGTGGGTCGCGCCGGCCACCTGGGCGAGGACAAGATCGTGCTGGGTGAAGGGGCCGCGCACCATCACGTTGCGGCCAGCGCGTTTAGCGTACTCGATCAGCCGGGCCAGGGCGCCGGCCGCCGCGTCTGCATTCGGATAGCCGTGCGGCGAGAAGGTGAAGGACACGCCGTTCAGGCTCGCCTCCTTCAGCCCCGACAGGCGGCGGTCCGGCTCCCCCGACAGCCGCCCGATCAGGGCGTGGCAGAAGGGGCGGATCAGGTCCCCGACCGAGAGCAGCGCATTTATGGCCAGCTCGTCCGCGCTTTCGACCTCGCAGATCACGCGGCTGCCCATGCCCTCGCGCGTCTCGCGCAGGCAGGGAATCAGGTTCGCCCTGCCCCGCGCCGCCGCCAGCGTCGGGTAGAAGATCGGCATCATCACCATCATCGGCCGGTTGGCCGTATCGGAGCGCAGGCGGCTGAGCCCCCGCGCGATGGTCGCCAGGTCCACCCGCTCGATGTCGGCCGTGGACAGGCGCTGCACCTTCTCCACGCTCAGGACCTCGTCGGTCTCCGCCACGATCACCCGCCGGTTCAGCCGGAAGCCGATCATCTGGAAGGTGTTCAGCTCGAACACCGGCTCGAGATTGCAGGAGACGCGCAGCTCACGCCCGTCGCCAGCGACGAACGGGCTCCACTGCATGGCGCCCTGGCTCTCTACGTCCGAGCGCTCGGACGTGGGCAGGGCGGCCTTGAGCGAGCGGCCGGCGGTTTCGTCGTCGTCGTCATGGTCGTGGGCGGCCGAGGCCATCGCCCGGTCCACCAGCGCCGCCTTCAGGCCGGCGCGATCCAGATAGGTGACCTCACGCACCGCCACGTCGGTGGGGCGGGCCTCGCCCAGGAAGTGCCCCAGGATCTCGCGCATGAAGCGCACGCAGCTGGCCTGGGCCAGGTGCCGGTCGAGCGTGGGCTGCACCACCAGGTAGTCGGTCTCCGACACCTTAACCCACCAGCCCGACCCATCGAGCCGGGTCTCCAGAAGGCGCTGGACGTACTCGTGCACCTGATCGCGCTTGCCGCCCCACCGGCTGTCGAGGCGCGCCTGGATGGAGTCCAGCCCGATCAGGTTGACTCGCCCCTCGGCCACGAGCGGCGAGCTCTCCAGCCGCTCGACTTGCGAGGCGGCGTCGGCGGCCACGACCCGGCTGACGCTTGGGCGCGCGGGCGAGGTCGCCGGCGCCGCTGTCGCGGCGGGCCGGGCGGCGTCGTCCGTGCGGACTGCGGCCTCGCTCATGCGCTCCCGTGCGCCGTTGGCCGGCGCTTCCCTTAAGCGCGCAAGAGTGGCGAAGAGCTCTTAAAGGTTGGTGATGGGCGCGACACCGATCGGTACGGCCGGAGCGCCGGTCCGCTTCTATTTTGTCGCCGTTTAGACCGAGCCGCTGGCGCCGGCCGGCGGACGAGCAGGACGCTCCCGCCCGTTAGGCGTGGCCGACCGGGCCCGAGACGTGGCCGCCATGGGCGCGGAAGGTCTCGGCGGCGGCGGCCTCGGCCGCCTCGCTCGCGCCCACCGCCACCGCCACGAACACCCCGCCTTCACGGATGCGCTGCTCGACGTGGACCGCCTGCTCCTTGCCCACGCCATAGTCGGTCAGCATGGAGGTGAGGCCCCCGGCGGTGCCGCCGACGATGGCGCCGGCCGCGGCCGTGCCGCCCACGATCCCGAGCGCATTGGCCAGGAAACCGGCCGTCACGAACGGACCCACGCCCGGGATCGCCAGCGCCGCCAGGCCGAACAGGGCGCCGGTGCCGGCGCCGATGCTAAGCCCCTTGGCCATGCCTGAGACGTTGCCGTCGCCATGGTGGCGCGGCTTCTCCACATGGTCGTGGTCGTGATCCTTGTGCTTGCGGCTGTGCTTGCCGTCGTGCGGCGCGAAGCTCTTGGACTCGCCCTGGGCCACCACCGAGATCGACTCGTCCGGCACCCCCCGCCGCCGCAGCTCCGCCACCGCCCCTTCGGCCGCGGCCTCAGTATCGAAGACGGCGGAGACGATCTGCTGATGAACGGCCATGGCTGGAGGCTCCTTTGAAGCGCGTGCGTCGGTGGACGCGGGGGCAACTGGGGGAGCGGCGGTGGGGTTCCGGACGGGAGCGTCGGCTTGCCGCCAGGAGCGGACCTCCGGATCCTGCCTGGATGCGGACGTTCACGCACCCAGCCGTAGCAAGTCCTTTCCAGACGCGAAGCGGACCTCCTCAGAAAATGCTGAGGAGATCCTCATTACAATCGCGGGGGATCAGGCGGGGGTTGGCCGCATTGAAGATGGAGGATTGCGTGGTCCAAGGGGCACGACTGGCGCTTGTCGCCTTGTTCGCGGCTGTATGCAGCCAGACCGTCGCCTGCGGCCACCAATCTCGCTCTCCGCCGCCTGTCGAGCGGCTTGCCACAGATGTGCATATGGAAATAGGCGGGGCTCGATTGAACTTGCCGCTGATAGCGTTGGAAAACTTCGCCTACGTCCCGACGAGCTTCTCGTTCGACCGGCAAGATGATCAGGATCGGCGCAGGCAAGCCATAGATGCGCTGATCGAGGCGTCCGGAGACGTGACGAAACCGCTGGACCTAAGCGAAGTCACGGTTGTCGTGCGCACCTACGGCTGGAACGATGCAGATATGCGCCAACGGGCAATGTGTCCTCTCCTGACGCGGTCATGGTCGCGTTCGGTGTGCGACGATCCTTGGGCTCCGCTTCAGCAGGCGCTTCCCAGAAGCAGTTTCAAGCTAGTCGATCTTGAAAGCGATGCGATCGAAAGGTTCATCAACTGCGAAGAGGGGACCGTTCCGCGTGAGATGCCCAAGATTGCGGGCAAGCCGATCGTCATCTGCCGGGCCGCAGTGTTGGGCGGCGGTGACGACTTCCGCCAAGTGGTCATGCGAATCGCGGGATCACTCGGCGCTGTATGGATCGTTTGGGGACATGGCCAGAACGGGGAATCGGCAGAGTCCATGGCGGCGCGCGAAGGTGAAGCAATTCTGGCCTTCGTCAATTATGGGATTGGACCCGACGAGGACTTCAGACGGCTACAACTCGAGGCCTGCCGACTGAGACGGCCCGGGTCCGCGGACGGGCCAAATGGGAGCGCATGCCAGATGTAGCGCACGGGGCGCCCGTAGGATGGCCCTTCTGTCCCTCCGGTTCGGAGCCGCCGCGAGTTCTGGCAATGTCCGCTCGCACCTACCGCGGACTGTCGACACCGCTGTGGGTCAAGGGCGGCCAAGCGCCAGGAGCGGACCCGCTGTCGGGGGAACTCCCTATCGCGTCCCCCTGACCGACGCCGAGGCCGCCCAGGGCGCGACGTTCCGGGCCACCGCCGCGGCCTCGGCGTCGGTGAGCGGGATGCGGCGGAACTGGGCCCAGGCCTCCTTGGGCGCCGTGCGGCCGTCGGAGCCGAAGAGGATGCGGTCCAGGCCGATGCGGCGGATCTCCTCGGCGACCATGGCGAGCTGCGCTTCGGCCTTGGGGCCCATGTCGGCCATCTGGGCGACCTCGGTGACGTCGAACCACAGGTTCTGCGTGCCCGGACGCTTGGCGGCGACGGCGTCGGCCAGGCGGATCAGGGGGGCTTCGGCGAAGGCCTCTCCGCCCCACAGGTGGGCGATCTGCACCGGGATGTCGGGCGCGGCCGGCATGACCTGGCTCAAGAAGGCGTCCACGTGGCGGGCGTCGTAGTCGGGGCCGCTGCGGATGTGGGCGACCATGGGCAGGCGCGCCTGGCTCACGGCAGCGAACAGGGTGCGGGCCTTGGCGATGTGGTCGGGGTTCAGCATGTCGACACCCGACATGGAGAAGGAGACCTTAACGCCCTTCACGGCCGGGATCTGGGCGCAGCGGCGCACCTCGGCGACCGCGCCGGGGGTGAGCGGGCTGACGCTGCAGAAGGGGATCAGGCGGTCAGGATAGAGGGCGGCCTGGGCGATGGCCCAGTCGTTCTCGACCCGAACGGCGGTGTCGGGATCGTTCGGGGCCGGCACGAAGGGGCTGGACCACCAGAAGCCTTGGCTCAGGACCACCGCGCGCTGGATGCCGGCCGCGTCCAGCTTGCCGATCAGCTCGGCGGCGTCGGACGGCTTGGCGTCGGGCTGGGCGATGGGGAAGCGGCCCATCTCGGTCGCGATGCGCCACTGGCCGTCGGCGCCCCGCACCAGGTCGAGGTGGAGATAGCCGAAGGGCTGGTTGGGGCCGTTCGGGGCGTCAGGAAGGCGCACATAGTAGCCGGTGACGCGGGCGTGGGCGCCGTTCACGTCCACGCGGGCGGGGCGCAGCCCGTGGCCGCGGCCGAAGAAGCCGACCAGCGCGGTGGAGATGGCGGCGGGCCCGTTGATCCAGCCGGCCTGCTGGCGGCCCAGGAACTGGGCGTCCGGCGCATACAGGCGCTGCAGGCCCGCCGCGTCGTTCCACAGGCGTCCGCGCTCGGCCAGCAGAGCCGCGATACCCGCGGGCGGCGTGACCGCCGGCAGAATGTCCGGGCCGTTCACCTGGCGCGCCAGGGCGGGGCTCATCAGGTGCTGGTGGTGGTCGACGGTGGGCGGCGGGACGGCGCCGTTGGTCGGGGCGGCCTGGTCGGCGACGGCGCTGAACGGCAGGCTCAACGCGATGAGCGCCGCAGCGGCTAAGTGGCGGACGGACAAAGCGAAAGCCTCATTGCTACGTTTGTGGCATGGAAGCGTGCCTGGGCCCCGCTGGGAAGCCCGCAGGCGACTAATTCGCGGTAAGCCCGGGCTCGGCCGCCCGACCTCACGTGACGCGCCAGAACGCCGACGCATCGCTCGCGGAACCGATGGCGAGGCGACCTGCGGCCGCGGTCAGCGCCTGACCCGGCCCGTCCGGGACTTCAAAAGACAACGCCCCGCCCCTCCCCTCGCGCACGCGCCAGGCGGACGGAAACGGGTTGCGTATGGGCGCGACCGTCAGGGCTCCGTCCTTGCCCCGGGTGAGGAAGCGGCCGGGCTGCAGGATCGGCTCCAGGCGCTCGTACCCGTCCCCGGCGGGGCGGCGCCGCCACTGGGTGTTGGGCAGCGGCGCGGCGCCGACGGTTACGCCCTCGTCGGCGAAGGCGAGAAAGTCATCTGGCCGGTTGAGGGGCGAGAGCCGGTCGGGAAGCGGCCCCTCGCCGACCGGCACGCCGAAGTCGGGCGCGCCGTCTGGGCGGTAGTACAGGCGCTGGACGCGGGTGTGGCGGTTCGGGTCGAACAGAGGGTCGCCGTCGATCTGCTCGTAGGAGCGGCCGTGGTAGACGAGGAGGTCCCGCCCCTGCTCGTCAGTGGTGAAGCTGTTGTGCCCGGGTCCGAAGACGCGGGTCTGCGCGTTCGAGACGAAGACCGGCTCGGGCGACTTCGACCAGGACCGGGAGTCCATCAGGTCCGCGTCCTCCTCGGCGGTGAGCAACCCCAGGCAGTAGCGGGCGTCCGTGGCGCTGGCGGAATAAGCCATGAACAGGCGGCCGTTCCGGTGCAGCGGCGCCGGCCCCTCCGCGACCTTGAACCCTCGCACCTCCCAAGGAAGCGTCGGGACGGTGAGGCGGCAGGGCGCGGCGGCCAGCGTCGTGGGCGTGGCGAGGGGGGCGAGGTACAGATTTGAGTTCGTCTCGATCCCGGGCTCGCCCTGCGCCCAGGCCAAGTACCGCCGACCCTTGTGGGTGAAGACCGTGGAGTCCAGCGTGAAGCTGTCCCAGGGCGTCTGCAGCTTGCCTTCCATCGTCCAGCGGCCGGCGATCGGATCCGGGCCAACGCAGCGAAGCACATAGGTGCGGATGCGGAAGGGCTGATCCTTGTCGCCGGCGGCGAAGTAGAGGAACCACCGGCCGTCGATGCGATGCAGCTCCGGCGCCCAGATGTAGCCGCCGAGAGGGCCCGAGAGCGGGCGGCGCCAGACCACGGCCTCCTCGGCGTTTGAGAGGCCCGCCAGAGTCGGTGCGCTGCGGATGACCAGGCGGTCGTACTCCGGGACGGAGGCGGTCATGTAGTAGCGGCCGTCGTGGCGCAGGATCTGGGCGTCCGCGCGCTGGACCACCAGCGGGTTGGACGGAACGGGCGGTGCGGCTCGGGGGGCGCCGGCCCGCGCGGCGGCAGGGGCGAGCGCCAACGGCGCCGCGGGGGCGGCGGAGAGGACGCTTCGGCGGGACGGGTTCATCGTCGCTCCTCCTCCTCCAGCGCGGCCAGGATCCGCGTGGCTGTGTTCCAGTTGCGATTGGTGCCCACCGCGCCCAGCATCTTCAAGCCGAAGCCCGCCGGAATGCGCGAGGCGGACACGTTCCCCTCCCCGAACCAGATGTAGAGGTCGCCCGACGCGGTGCGAGCCATCCGCTCCTCGGCCGAAGCCCGGCGCTGCAGTTGCTCCAGGCCCTGGTCGGGCAAGGGCGTGCGAAAGGCGAAGAGCAGCAGGTGGGAAGGCGCGCGACGCGCCTCATCGGGAAAGGGATTGGCGGCGATCAGCGCCCGCCATTCCTCGGCGGTCTTCACCACCATGTCGGTCGCGCGGCCAAAACGCGTCGCGCAGGCGGCCTCCAGTTCCGTCTCCAGCACGCGGGGAGGCTTGGGTGAGCGGAACACCAGGTTTCCCGTCGCCAAGAGCGAGCGCGCCCCCACCCCTCCGACGGCCTCGGCGAGGGAGCGCGCGTCCGCGCCGGTGACGCGTCGCCCACCGATCGCGATGCTGCGGAGCAAGCCGACCTTCAGGTCCAACGACGCTCTCCGACTTGACCAGCTATATAAGTTGACACTTATATATCTCCTGAAGCGACGGAGGAGCCTGCCATGATTGACGTGCAACGCCACCTGGGCGCGGTCGTGCGCGAAGTCGAAGGTGGGGAACGTGACGGGCAGCCCACACGGGTGGTGGTCGCCACGCGGGACTACGACACCGGCCTGGACGACCTCTGGGATGCGCTGACCAATCCCGAACGGATTCCGCGCTGGTTTCTGCCGGTCTCTGGTGAGCTGAAGCTGGGCGGGCAGTATCAGCTGGAAGGCAACGCGGGCGGAACCGTGACCGACTGTGAACCGCCGCGACGGCTGGGCCTCACCTGGGAGTTCGGCGGCGGCGTGAGCTGGGTGGAAGTGCGGCTCACGGCGCTTGCTGATGACCGCGCGCGCCTTCGGCTGGAGCATACCGCGCACGTGAGCCCCTTCTGGGGAGACTACGGCCCGGGCGCGGTCGGCGTCGGCTGGGAGCTCGGCCTGATGGGACTGGCGTTGTACCTGCAGAGCGGCGACGCTCCCTTTGACAAGGAGGCGGTGCAGGCCTGGACGACCTCACCTGACGCGCTCGCCATGATGCGGGACAGCGCGATGGGTTGGGGACAGGCGGAGGCGAAGTTCGGTGAAGACGAAGCCACGGCGAGGGCTCGGGCGGAGCGAACCGCCGCCTTCTACACCGGCGCGCCCCCACCGGACGCGAGGCACCCGGGGACCTGACGGAGGAGCGATGCACGCGTTCGATGTGCTGGGCGACCCGGTTCGCCGGCGGATCCTAGAGCTGCTGGCCGGCGGCGAGCTCAGCTCGGGCGAGGTGACCCAGGTCATCGTTGCGGAGTTCGGCGTCAGCCAGCCGGCTGTGAGTCAGCACCTGAAGGTGCTGCGCGAAAGCGGCTTCGCGGTGGTGCGGCCCGAAGGCGTGCGCCGCCTCTACAGGGTGGACCCCGAGCCGCTGCGCCAGGTGGACGCGTGGCTGGAGCCCTTCCGCCTGTTTTGGGCGCCGAAGCTGGAGGCCCTGGCCACGGAAGTCGCGCGGGGGAAGAAGGCGCGGCGCAAGGGGGACAGCTAAGCTCGCGGGACGGTCTTACTCTGTCCGGACCCGCCGGGCGGCCAGGGGCGGCTCCTGATCTGCGAGTTCGGCCTTGGGCGGCATCTCGTAAAGGCCGCAGAAGCGCATCAACGCCTGGCGATCACCGGCGACGGCGAGCGCCCCCTCCCTTTCCAGCCCCTCCAGCGGCGCCTTGGCGTAAGCCAGATAAGCCACCGCGGGCGGAGAGCCCTCGACGTAAACGTCGGCGGCCTCCGCCTCGCCCCGTTCGATGTCGAGCGCGCCGTCGCGCACGCGAACAGCGAAGACCTCCGCGCCGAAGCGGAAGGTGATCGCCACGTCCAGGCGGTCGGCGCGGGCGGGGTCGAACTTCGCCCGAAAGGACAGCATCAGCGCCACCGGCGACAGGGGCAGGGTCGGGTCGTGGCGGGGTGAACGGATGCCCCAGCGGCCAAGGGCGAGCAGGATCGGCTCCGCCTCCCGGCCCCAGTCGGTCAGCTCGTAGACCTGGACGGACGCCGGCGGCGGAAGCTTGCGCCGGCGGACCACGCCTGCGGCTTCCAGTCCCTCCAGCCGCTGCGTCAGCACATTGGCCGATAGGCCTGGCAGGCTCGAGCGCAGATCGCCGAAGCGGCGCGGGCCGAACATCAGCTCGCGCATCACGAGCATGGCCCACCGCTCGCCGATCAGTTCAAGCGCATGGGCCGAACCGCAGGCGTCGTCGTAACGACGCGCCACTCCAGTTATCTTTTCTGACTTCATACTTGCACAAGATAACACCGGCGTGCAGGATCATGAAGAGCTTGATGGGCGACAGCAGGAGACGGACGCATGAGCTACATGGATGCGATGGTGACGGCGGTGCCGACGGCGCGGAAGGCCGACTACCTGGCGCACGCCCAGGCCGTGATCCCGATCATGAAAGAGTTCGGCGCCGAGCGCTTCATAGAAGGCTGGGGCGACGACGTACCGACGGGCAAGCTGACCGACTTCTTCCGCGCGGTGCAGGCGACGGAGGGCGAGACGGTCGTGGTGTCGTGGATCATGTGGCCGGACAAGGCGACCCGCGACGCCGGCTGGGCCAAGATCATGGAGGATCCTCGGCTCGCGGCCATGGAGATGCCGTTCGACGGCAAGCGCATGATCTGGGGCGGCTTCGAGCCGATCCTCGAAGCCTAGGCCCTACGACCCGGAAATGACGGAAAAGAAGAAGGGCCGCTTCTTGCGAAGCGGCCCTTTTTGATCAGCTGTCCAGGAAACTGCGGAGCTTCCGCGACCGCGAGGGGTGCTTCAGCTTGCGCAGCGCCTTGGCCTCGATCTGGCGGATGCGTTCGCGGGTGACCGAGAACTGCTGCCCGACCTCTTCGAGGGTGTGGTCGGTGTTCATGCCGATGCCGAAACGCATGCGGAGCACCCGCTCCTCGCGCGGCGTGAGCGACGCCAGCACGCGCGTGGTGGTCTCACGCAGGTTCGACTGGATCGCGGCGTCAATGGGCAGGACCGCGTTCTTGTCCTCGATGAAGTCGCCCAGGTGGCTGTCCTCTTCGTCCCCGATCGGGGTCTCGAGGCTGATCGGCTCCTTGGCGATCTTCAGGACCTTGCGCACCTTCTCCAGCGGCATGGCCAGCTTCTCGGCCAGCTCCTCCGGCGTCGGCTCGCGGCCGATCTCGTGCAGCATCTGGCGGGACGTGCGGACGATCTTGTTGATCGTCTCGATCATGTGCACCGGGATGCGGATGGTTCGGGCCTGGTCGGCGATCGAGCGGGTGATCGCCTGCCGGATCCACCAGGTGGCGTAGGTCGAGAACTTGTAGCCGCGACGGTACTCGAACTTATCGACCGCCTTCATCAGGCCGATGTTGCCCTCCTGGATCAGGTCCAGGAACTGCAGGCCGCGGTTGGTGTACTTCTTCGCGATGGAGATCACGAGGCGCAGGTTCGCCTCGACCATCTCCTTCTTGGCCTGACGGGCCTCCCGCTCGCCCTTCTGCACCGTCTGGACGATGCGGCGGTAGTCGTCGATCGGCACGCCGGCGTCGGTGGCGATCATGGCGATCTCACCGCGGATGTCGCCGATCTGGGCGTTCTCGTTGTCGCTGAACTTGGTCCAGCGCACGCCCATCTCCTTGACCCGCTCGGTCCAGTTCGGGTCGAGCTCGGCGCCGAAGTAGGCCTTGAGGAACTCAGGTCGGGAAATGCCGTAGCTGTCGGCGAGGCGCAGCAGGCGGCCTTCGAGACCCACGAGCTTGCGGTTGATGGCGTAGAGCTGATCGACCAGCGCCTCGATGCGGGCGTTGTTCAGCTTCAGCGTCTTGAGCTTGGCCGTGATGGACCCCGTCAGGGCCTCATACGCCTTGCGATCAGCCGGCGAGAGGTCGCCGCCCTGAAGTCGCGCGGTGACCAGCTTCTCCTGCAGATTGCGGAAGCTCTCGAAGTCGGTGGCGATCGCGTCGAGCGTGGCCATCACGCCTTCGCGGAGCTCGGCTTCCATGGCGCTGACCGAAGGACCGGCGCCGTCATCGAAGTCGTCCTCGCTCTCGCCTTCCCCCTCGGCGGCGCCTTCCGCAGGCTCCTTCTCTTCGGGATCTTCCGCTGGCGCGGCGACCGGCAGGCCGCCCTCGCCGTCAGCCCCGGCGTTCTGACCGCCGTAGGTTTGTTCGAGGTCGATGATCTCGCGCAGCAGGATGCGGCCGGCGGCGAGCTCGTCGCGCCAGACCATGATGGCCTCGAAGGTCAGCGCGGACTCGCACAGCCCGCGGATCATGGTGTCGCGGCCAGCCTCGATGCGCTTGGCGATGGCGATCTCGCCCTCGCGCGACAGCAGCTCCACCGAGCCCATCTCGCGCAAGTACATGCGCACCGGGTCATCGGTGCGGTCATAGGCGGGCTTCGACTCTTCGGTCGTCGTGACCGCTGTCTCCTCGCGGACCGCGACCTCGCCGCCCTGCCCTTCAGCGTCCTCTTCCGCCTCGACGACGTTGACGCCCATCTCCGACAGCATGGCCAGCGTGTCTTCGATCTGCTCGGAGGTGACTTCCTCCGAGGGCAGGACCTTGTTCAGCTCGTCCATCGTGACGTAGCCGCGGGCCTTGGCCTGCTTGATGAACTTCTTTACGCCCGCGTCGGTCAGGTCCAGCAGGGGCCCGTCGGTGTTGGTTTCGGGCTCTTGCGTGTCCGCCTGGTTGCTCATTCTGATCTCCGACCGGAACCGGCCCGGAAAACTCCGGCCACATCCGCGTCACTGCTTGCAAGGACGGCGCCGGATTTGGTTAAGACCCGCCGTCAGTCCAGATCGTTCCCGCCTTGATCGCCCGCTTCAAAGCGTCGCGCTCCGCCTTCAGGCGCCTGAACGCCTCGGGATCGGAGGCCAAGAGGTCCTCCAACTTCCCAGACGCCAGAGCGCCCTCCAGCGCGGACAACCGCGCCAGGGCGTCAAACGCTTGCGACCACCGGGCTCGTGCGTCGGCGAGACTGCTGTCCGCAGAGAGGAAGGGCGCGCCTGATCTGATGGCGGCCTTCGTAATCTCGCTCAAAAGCGCTCCGTATCCCGATTTCGCCAGATGGCGGTTGAGCGTACCTGAGTCAAGACCGTCGCTCTCCAAGCGGAGCCGAATGATTTCCTTGGCCAAACCATCGAGCTTGGGGTCGCCAAAACCGTAGGTCTCCACGGCTTCAAGGTGATCATCGAGGCGTTGGGGATCGTCCAGGGCCCCCTGAGCCAGCGCCGCAGCCGCGGGCAGCAGCGCGGTGGTGAGCCGTTCGGCCGCAGCCTTTCCCTCCAGCGACGAGCGGGAGGGACCGGGCGGGCCCCGCCTCGTCCAGGCGCCCGCGCTCTGGCGGAAGGCGGTCTGAGCCGGGAACAGGGCGTCGAACCGCGCCAACAGTTCATTCCGATAAGCTTCGGAGAGGTCCTTGTCCTGGATGGAGGCAGCGGCCTGGCGCAGGCGTCCCTTTAAGCCTGCGCGGCGCTCGGGCGTATCCAGCGGCTCGGCCTCGCGCTCGCGGTCGAACAGCACCTCGACGAAAGGCTTGGTCTCGATGAGCTGGTCGCGCAGCACCGCCGCCCCGCGCTCGCGCAGCACGTCGTCCGGATCCTGCCCACCCGAAAGCAGGGCGAACCGGAAGGATCTGCCGGGCTTCAGCAACGGCAGCGCCCGGTCCAGCGAACGGTACGCTGCGCGCAGGCCCGCCTTGTCCCCGTCGAAGGAGAGCGTCGGCTCGGGATGTATCCGCCAGAGGAGCTCCATCTGCTCCTCCGTCAGCGCCGTGCCCAGCGGCGCCACGGCCGCGACGTTTGCGCGCTGACAGGCGATAACATCCATGTAGCCTTCGACCACGACGAGCGGGGCGTCGTCGCCCCCGGTGGCGATCAGTCGCCGCGCCTCGGGCAGACCGTACAGGGTCTTACCCTTGTGGAAGAGGCCTGTCTCAGGGCCGTTCAGATACTTGGCGCGGTCGTCCGGGTTCATCGCCCGACCGCCGAAGGAGAGCATCCGCCCTCGCGCGTCGGTGATGGGGAAGATGATGCGGTCGCGGAACCGGTCGTAGGGCTGGCCGCCGCCTTCGGGCGCGATCAGAAGCCCCGCCTCGACGAGCTCGGCGGGCCGGGCTCCCTTCTGCACCAGCGCATCGCGCAGCGCCGTTCGCTCGGCGGGGGCGTAGCCGAGCCCAAAGCGCTCCCACTGGTCCTCGGGTAGGCCGCGCTTTGCGAGGTAGGCGCGAGCCTCCTTCCCCGGCGGGCGACGCAGGTTGGCGGCGAACCATCTGGCGGCGAGGCCGAGCCAGTCCTGCAGCCCCTGCCTCTTCTTCTCCTGTTCCGCGGCGCGGGGATCGGAGGCCGGGAGGGCGACGCCGGCTTCAGCGGCCAGCTTCTCCACCGCCTCACGGAAGGACAGACGCTCAACCTCCTGGAAGAAGCCGATCAGGTCCCCGTGCTTGCCGGAAGAGAAGTCGTGCCAGAAGCCCTTGTCGTCGTTTACGTAGAAGGAAGGCGTCTTCTCCTTCGTGAACGGCGACAGCCCGGCGTACTCGCGCCCCTGCCGCTTCAGCTTCACGGACTTGCCGATCACGTCCGACAGGCGGACGCGGCTTTTGATCTCTTCAAGGAAACGGTCGTCGAAGCGCACGGCGCGACATTAGCGGTCAGCGCCGCCCGCCGCGAGCCGCAGAGGCGAACAGACTCGACGTGACCACTCTGTTATGCAAAGTTATCACGACTTCGAGGGAGGTGGACATGGCCGATGCGGACCTGGCGGTGATGCGGAGCGACCTCGCCTTTCTGAAGGGGTTGGCGGAGCGCGGGCGCGGCGGTCCTGCTCCCGCCTTGCTGCTGATGGCGGCCTTCGGCCTAATCTACGGCGCCATGTGCCTGGCCATGGCGGCTGCGGGCTTGGGCGGGCGAGAGATGGTCCGAAGCCTTGGGCCGGCGATCTGGCTGGCCGGCCACGGCGCCTTCTTCGTGTGCCTAGTCGCTTTCGCGGTCTCAGCGGTTACAGGTTGGCGCCGGGGCGTCCCCGTGAACCGCGCCGCCGCAGCGGCCTGGACGGCCGCGGCGATAGCGGCCGTCGGCTTGAAGGTGGCGTTCGAGGTATTCGCCCGCCGCGCGCCGGACACCTACACGGTCGGCTACGCCTCGCACTTTGCTCCGGTCGTGCTGCTGACCCTCTGGGGCGCGGCTTGGTGGGTTGCTGCTTCGGCGGCGGACAGGCCTTGGGCACGACGGGTTGCGCTAGGCTCGTGGATCGCGGCGGCCGCCGCAGCATGGTGGGCCAACGACGGACCAATTATCCTCGTCGCCGGCCTGTCCTGCCTGCTGCTGGCCTTCGCGCCGGCGGTCGTGCTGCTACGTGAGCGGCGGGCGTGAACGCGCCGGCCGAACTAGACGTTTTGGCTCACAGTCCGGTGCGGCTGGGCGCTCTGGCCTACCTCTCAGCAGAGGGTGAGGCGGACTTCACCGACATCGCCCGCGCGCTGGCGATCTCGAACGGCCTGCTTTCCAACCACCTGAAGAAGCTGGAGGAGGCGGGCTACATCGCGTTGTCGCGCGGGTTCATCGGCCGTCAGCCGAACACGCGGGTGCGGCTGACAGACAAAGGTCTGCGAGCCTGGACGCGGCACCTGGAGGCGTTGGACCGGCTACTGCGTCGCCCCCGACCGGACTAGCAGCTGCCACCACTTAACCTGGTGAGCGCCTCGTCGGTGAGCCGATAAACGATCCAGCCCTTCTGCTGTCGGGCTCCAAGGCTCTCATAGAAGGCGATGGAAGGCGCGTTCCAGTCCAGGACAGCCCATTCCAACCGCGCCAATCCCTGCTCGACGCAGCGCCGCGCCAGACCCTGCAGCAGGGCATTGCCGATTCCCTGCCCCCGGTGCTCGGGCCGCACGTAGAGGTCCTCGAGATAGATGCCGTGGCGACCGCGGAAGGTGGAGTAGTTGTAGAACCACAGGGCGAAGCCTGCCGGCCGCCCCTCCCATTCGGCGATGTCGCAGAAGACCCGGGACTGCAGGCCGAACAACGCCTCGGCGACGTCGGCCTCCGTGGCGACCGCCTCGTGGCTGAGCTTTTCGTATTCCGCCAGTTCGGCGATGAACTGCAAGACGAGCGGAGCGTCGGCGGGGCGGGCGGGACGGACGGCGAGCATGGCGCGTTATAGGCTGCACGTGTCCGACGTCACACATTGACCCTGTGGGCGCGTCACACTACCTACGCCGCCGTTTGCCCGCCGGGTCGTCCGGCGCCCTTTCCCCTCGAAAAGGAGCCGCCACCATGACGACCCAACTCTTGAGCGGCGCGACCGGCGTGCTGGTGCTGGCCGACGGCACGGTCCTGCAGGGCTTGGGCGTGGGAGCCGCGGGCGAGGCGCTGGGCGAGGTCGTCTTCAACACCGCGATGACGGGCTATCAGGAGATCCTGACCGACCCCTCCTACATGAGCCAGATCCTGGCCTTCACCTTCCCGCACGTCGGGAATGTGGGCGTGAACAGCGAGGATGTGGAGCAGATCGGCCAGGGCGCCGCCACCAGCGCGCGAGGCGCGGTGTTCCGCGACGCGCCGACCGATCCGGCCAACTGGCGGGCGTACGGCTCCTTCGACCAGTGGATGAAGACGCGCGGCGTGGTGGGCCTGGCGGGCGTCGACACCCGGGCGCTGACCAAGCGCATCCGCGAGCGCGGCTCGCCCCACGGCGTGATCGCCCACTCCCCGACGGGCGAGTTCGACATCGACGGCCTGATCGCCAAGGCGCGCGAATGGACGGGCCTGGTCGGCCTGGATCTCGCGAAGGACGCCACCACCCTGCAGCCCTTCACCTACGACGAGGGCCTGTGGACCTGGCCGGAAGGCTACGCCAAGGCGGGCCAGCCGAAGTATGAGGTCGTGGTCCTGGACTACGGCGTGAAACGCAACATCCTGAGGGCTGCCACGGGTGTCGGCGCGCGGGTGACGGTGCTGCCGGCCTCCACGCCCGCTGAAGAGGTGCTGGCGCGCAATCCGGACGGCATCCTGCTGTCGAACGGGCCGGGCGATCCGGCCGCCACCGGTGAATACGCCGTGCCGGAGATCCAGAAGCTGGTCGAGAGCGGCAAGCCCATCTTCGGCATCTGCTTGGGCCACCAGATGCTGGCGCTGGCGCTGGGGGCCAAGACCGTGAAGATGGACCAGGGCCACCACGGGGCGAACCACCCGGTCAAGGACCTGACCACGGGCAAGGTCGAGATCGTTTCGATGAACCACGGCTTCACCGTTGACCGGGACAGCCTGCCCGCCCCGGTGAAGGAGACTCACGTTTCGCTGTTCGACGGCACCAACTGCGGCATCGCCGTCGAGGGCAAGCCGATCTTCAGCGTGCAGCACCATCCGGAAGCTTCGCCTGGCCCCACGGACAGCCTGTACCTGTTCGATCGCTTCGCCGAGATGATGGACCAGGCGCGGGGCTGACGCCCTCCGCCTCGCGCGGGTGCGCCTACCCCTTCAGAGGCACCCACACCTCAAAGCTCCCCTCGCCGGTGGCTGGGTCGAACTCCAGGCCATAGCGCTCCAGTCTCGCGCCATCGGATGGCTCGAGGCCCGCCGCCGGCAAGCCTTCGCTGTAGATGGCCTGCATGGTCCGGCCGACGTCGGAGACGTGGCCATCGTGGACGAAAACGGCATAGCTCGCCGGCTCCACAACCAGTCGCTCCAGACCGGGCTCGAGATCTGCACCGGCTTGCACCTCCACCGCGGCCATGTAGTCGAAAGCGGCTTCGTCACCCCAATTGTACGCCACGCCGTAAGCGGCGCCCTCCGTCTCGCCAGGCACGCGGCGGATGTGGGCCTCGAACCGTCGCCAGAGCTCCTGGATCTCGGCGACCGCGCCGCAGCCGAAACGCCCCTTGAGGCCGGCGAAGATGAAGACGCGCTGTTGCTCGATGCGCGGCGGGTTGAGGGTCATGGCAGGCCTCCTGAAGGTCATTGACCTCTGAAGACGCTCGACGCCGGCGCCATCCGACACGCCATTGATCGTCATCGTTCCGCCGATCGCCGAGGAGGTCTTCCGCCACTGAACGCCCTCAGGCATCGTTTTGCGGCTGATCGGGGGATCATCCAGAGATGACCGCACATGCTGAGGCTGCAGGTCCGCGCGCGGACCCGCTGACGGAGCCGCAATTGACCCGGATGGGTCGCCCCCGTCTCGACATGATCGACCTGCTGCGCGGACTGGTCATCGTCATCATGGTGCTGGACCACGTGCGGGATTTCTTCCACGCCACCGCCTTCATCGCCGATCCGACGGACCTCTCCACCACCTCGCCAGCGCTGTTCCTGACGCGGTGGATCACGCATTTCTGCGCGCCGACCTTCGTGTTCCTGGCCGGCGTGTCGGCTTTCCTGCAGGGGGCGAACGGCCGCTCCAAAGCGGAGCTGACGCGCTTCCTGCTGACGAGGGGCCTCTGGTTGATCCTGCTCGAGGTCACACTGGTGAACCTCTTCTTCAACTTCGGGCCCTTCTTCTTCCTGCAGGTGATCTGGGCGATCGGCGCGGGCTTCCTGGTGCTGGCGGCGCTGATCTGGCTGCCAGCTTCAGCGGTGCTGGCGATCGGCGCGTTGATCGTGGTTGGGCACAATGCGCTGGCGCCCATCGACGCGGAGGATCTGGGCGGCTTGGCCCCCGCGTGGCGGTTGGCCATGGAGCCAGGCCTGTTCGGCTTCATGCCAGGGTTCATCCCCTACCCGTTCGTACCGTGGCTTGGGATCCTGTGCCTGGGCTACGGGCTGGGGTTCGTCTTCGTGAAGGAGGCGGCGGCGCGGCGGCGCGCCTTGCTGGCGATGGGAGCAGGCGCGGTCGCCCTCTTCTTGATCCTGCGCGGGATCAACGCTTACGGCGACGGGGCGCCCTGGAGCGGGCAGAAGGACGCGCTGTTCACGGCCTTGTCCTTCATCAACACCTCCAAATACCCGCCCTCTCTGCTCTACACGCTGATGACGCTGGGGCCGGCGATGCTTCTGCTGGTCGCCCTGGAGCGGCTGCGTGGGCCGGCGGCGGCAGTGCTGCTGACGTTCGGCCGCACGCCGCTTTTCACCTACCTGCTGCACATCCTTGTGGCGCACGGCCTCGCCAGCCTGATCGCCATGGCCATGGGCCATCCTCACGACCTGCTGTTCAATCTGCTCTACGACCCCAGCCGCGCCATCGCGGCCGACTGGGGCTTCGAGCTGCCGGGCGTATATCTTGCCTGGCTCGCGGTCCTGGCGATCCTCTACCCGCTGTCACGCTGGTTCGCCGGGGTGAAGCGGCGGCGGCGCGACTGGTGGCTTGGCTACCTGTAGGCGCCCGGCCGCCGGTGGGCTGGAGCTACTGCTTGCCCGATCCCGGCTCGGCCATGCCCCGATGCATTTCGGCTAGCGCTGTCTGCGGACTGACCGCCGCGACGGCCGCCTCAAGCTTGTTCTTCAGGCCATGCACCACGTCGCCTTCGCCCTTCAGCATGGCGCGGTAGCCGGTCTTCGCCACGGCGGCGGCGTCGTCCTTGTGGTCGTCCTGGCCGACCGAGGTGTCCATCAGGTCGGCGCGTTCGAAGAACTCCGTCTCCGTCGGCCCTGGCATCAGCGTCGTGACCGAGACGCCGGTGTCCTTCAGCTCGTTGCGGATCGCGAACGAGAAGGAGTGCAGGAAGGCTTTGGTGCCGTTGTAGACCGCCTGGAAGCTGCCGGGCATCAGCGCCGCGATCGAGGACGTGATCAGGATCCGCCCCTGGCCACGATCGCGCATGTCGCGCCCAACCTTCTGGATCAGGTCGATCGTGCCTGTGATGTTGAGGTTCACCACCTCAAGCACCCGCTCGAAATCCTGGTCGAAGAAGCTCTTGCCCAGCCCCCGGCCAGCGTTGGCGGCCAAGGCGTCGACGGGGCGGTTCAGCCCCTTGATCGTCTCGTACAGCTTGGCCACACCCTCCCGAGTCGCGAGATCGACCTCCACCGGAATCACCTCGGTGTCTCCGGTCTCCGCCTGGATGCCCTGCACCGCCTCGTGGATCTGCGGCTCGTTGGCGGCGATGACGAGGTCGTAGCCGTCTCGGGCGAAGAGCTTGGCGAGTTCGTAGCCGATGCCGGTGGACGCGCCGGTGACGACGGCGAGCGGGCGCAGTTGCGAAGGGTTCATTGAGGAAGCTCCTGACTCAGGAGCCCAACCTGCGAACCCTCCCTTCAGTTTCCTCAGGGCGTCGGCACGGTCGCCGCCTGCCCCGGCGGGGTGTGGTCGATGACGAGCAACTTCACCGGTTCGGAGCCGACCGCCTCGCCGTAGTGCCGCTGGTTCAGCGCTTCGACGATGTAGTCGCCGGCCTTGAAATGATCGACGCGGTTTGAATCGAGGTTGGTGATCTTGGCCGTGCCGGACAGCACATAAGCGTCGTGCGGATAGGGGTGCTTGTGCGTGGGCAGGCGCTCACCGACCGGAATCACCAGGGTGTAGACGGTGATCTCCAGCGGCCCCTGCGGGAAGACGATCGGCTGACCCGCAACGGTGGTCGTCGACCTCAGAACCGGCGTTCGTACAGGCTCCGCCAAGGCGGCGGTGGATGAGAGCGCCAGCACAGCGGCGGCGGCGAACGCGAGCTTCACAGGCCTCTCCCCTTCGGTGTCGCGTGATCCTCACCGGCGACCGATCGTCCAGCAACCCCACAGAGTCTTGCACATGCGGCCACCCCCCTCTAAGTGACCCGCTTAACCTGCAATTTGTTCTGCGGCCGGGCGCGCTACAGCGCTGCCCGCCGCTTCGCGCGCGAGACCGAGATGCCCAAACGCACCGATATCAAAACGATCCTGATCATCGGCGCGGGTCCCATCGTCATCGGTCAGGCGTGCGAGTTCGACTACTCCGGCGTGCAGGCCTGCAAGGCGCTGCGGGCAGAGGGCTACCGCATCGTGCTGGTGAACTCGAACCCGGCCACGATCATGACCGATCCCGAGGTGGCGGACGCCACCTACATCGAGCCGATCACGCCGGAGATGGTCGAGAAGATCATCGCCAAGGAGCGTCCTGACGCCCTGCTGCCGACCATGGGGGGCCAGACGGCGCTGAACACGGCGCTGGCGCTGGATGCCGCAGGCGTGCTGGCCAAGTACGGGGTGGAGATGATCGGTGCGCGCGCCGACGTCATCGACAAGGCCGAGGACCGGCAGAAATTCCGCGACGCGATGGACAAGCTGGGACTCGAGAGCCCACGCTCGCGAGTCGCCCACACGATGGAAGAGGCGCTCGGCGGGCTTGAGTTCGTAGGTCTGCCCGCGATCGTCCGCCCCAGCTTCACCCTCGCCGGCACCGGCGGCGGCATCGCCTACAATGTCGAAGAGTTCCGCGAGATCGTCGAGCGCGGCCTCGACCTGTCGCCGACCACCGAGGTGCTGATCGAAGAGTCGGTGCTGGGCTGGAAGGAGTACGAGATGGAGGTGGTCCGCGACCGGGCGGACAACTGCATCATCATCTGCTCCATCGAGAACATCGACCCGATGGGCGTGCACACGGGCGACTCGATCACGGTCGCCCCGGCCCTCACGCTCACCGACAAGGAGTACCAGCGCATGCGCCGGGCCTCCATCGACGTGCTGCGCGAGATCGGCGTCGAGACCGGCGGCTCCAACGTGCAGTTCGCGGTGAACCCGCGCGACGGCCGCATGGTCGTGATCGAGATGAACCCGCGCGTGTCGCGCTCCTCGGCGCTGGCGTCCAAGGCCACGGGCTTCCCGATCGCCAAGGTCGCGGCCAAGCTGGCCGTCGGCTACACTTTGGACGAGCTGAACAACGACATCACGCAGGTGACGCCGGCCAGCTTCGAGCCGTCCATCGACTACGTAGTCACCAAGATCCCCCGCTTCGCCTTCGAGAAGTATCCCGGCGCCGAGCCGCTGCTGACCACCTCCATGAAGTCGGTCGGTGAGGTGATGGCGATCGGCCGCACCTTCCAGGAGAGCGTGCAGAAGGCGCTACGCGGCCTGGAGACGGGCCTGTCGGGATTTGACGAGGTGGCGATCGAGGGCGTGGATGCGGACAATCCCTCCGCGACGCGCAGCGCCGTGAAGCGGGCGCTGGGTGTGCCGACACCCGACCGTCTGCGCGTGATCGCGCAGGCCTTCCGCCATGGCCTCAGCGTGGAGGAGGTCGAGGCGGCCTGCTCGTACGAGCCGTGGTTCCTGCGCCAGATCGAGGACATCGTCCGGACGGAAGAAGCCATCGCGCGGGAAGGCCTGCCGGCCGATCCGGTCGCTTTCCGCCGGCTGAAGTCCAAGGGCTTCTCCGACAAGCGGCTGGGCCAGCTGGTGAACCTGAACGAGGCGGACGTGCGCCAGACGCGGCGGGCGCTGAAGGTCCGCCCGGTGTTCAAGCGCATCGACACCTGCGCGGCCGAGTTCGCCTCCGCCACCGCCTACATGTACTCGACCTACGAAACGGGCGCGCTGGGCCAGGTCCCCGACTGCGAGGCTGAGCCGTCCGGGCGCAAGAAGGCGATCATCCTGGGCGGCGGTCCCAACCGGATCGGCCAGGGCATCGAGTTCGACTACTGCTGCTGCCACGCGGCTTTCGCGTTCGGCGACATCGGCGTCGAGTCGATCATGGTCAACTGCAACCCGGAGACCGTCTCGACCGACTACGACACGTCGGACCGGCTGTACTTCGAACCGCTGACGGCCGAGGACGTGCTGGAGCTGATCGACGTCGAGCGCTCCAACGGCGAGCTGCTGGGCGTGGTGGTGCAGTTCGGCGGCCAGACGCCGCTGAAGCTGGCGCACGCGCTCGAAGCCGACGGCGTGCCGATCCTGGGCACCTCCGTGGACTCGATCGACCTGGCGGAGGACCGCGAGCGCTTCCAGCAGATGCTGCACGAGATCGGCCTGAAGCAGCCGGTCAATGCGCTCGCCCGCTCGGAAGAAGAAGCGGTGCGGATGGCCGAGCAAGTCGGCTACCCCGTCGTTCTGCGCCCCTCCTACGTGCTGGGCGGCCGCGGCATGCAGATCGTGCACGATCGCGAGCAGCTGGATCGCTATGTGAAGGAGGCCATGCGCGTCTCCGGCGACGATCCGGTGCTGATCGACCAGTACCTCAACCGCGCCACGGAAGTTGATGTCGACGCCCTGTGCGACGGCGAGCAAGTGTTCGTGGCCGGGGTGATGGAGCACATCGAGGAAGCCGGCGTGCACTCCGGCGACAGCGCCTGCTCCCTGCCGCCCTTCTCGCTGCGGCCCGAGACGGTCCAGGAGCTGAAGCGCCAGACCGAGGAGATGGCCAAGGCGCTGAACGTGCGCGGGCTGATGAACGTGCAGTTCGCGATCGAGGAGCCGCACTCGGACGCGCCACGCATCTTCGTGCTGGAGGTGAACCCCCGCGCGAGCCGCACGGTGCCGTTCGTGGCCAAGACGATCGGGCAGCCGGTCGCCGCCATCGCGGCGAAGGTGATGGCGGGCCGCCCGCTTTCGGAGTTCGGCCTGACCGAGCGGACCTACGACCACGTCGCCGTCAAGGAGGCAGTCTTCCCCTTCGCCCGCTTCCCGGGCGTGGACACCATCCTCGGTCCGGAGATGCGCTCCACCGGCGAAGTCATGGGGCTGGACTGGAAGCGCGACGGCGAGGACCTGTCGCACGCCTTCGCCCGGGCTTTCGCCAAGAGCCAGCTGGGCGGCGGCACCAAGCTGCCCACCAGCGGGACCGTATTCGTCTCCGTGAAGGACAGCGACAAGCCGTTCGTGCTGGAGCCGGTGCGCATTCTGCTGGCCAACGGCTTCAAGGCCATCGCCACTTCGGGAACCTGCGCCTGGCTGAGCCAGAACGGCATCGAGTGCCAGCCGATCAAGAAGGTGCTGGAGGGCCGTCCGCACATCGTCGACGCGATCAAGAACGGCGAGGTGCAGCTGGTCTTCAACACCACCGAGGGCAAACAGTCGCTGCAGGACAGCTTCTCGCTGCGCCGCGCAGCCTTGATGGGCAAGATCCCCTACTACACGACCGTCGCAGGCGCCCTCGCCGCCGCGCAGGCCGTGACGGCGTTGAAGGGTGAGACCCTCGAGGTGCGGCCGCTGCAGAGCTACGCCTGACGCGAGCCGTCGCCGACGTGAGAAAATCGTCCTGCCTTGTGTCGGCAGGACGACCTTCCGTTCGTCCTCAGGACCCATGACCCGGAAGGAGGCTCCAATGCCCTACGTCGACGGTTTCGTGCTCGCTGTGCCCAGGGACAAGATCGAGTCCTACAAGGCCATGGCCAAGCTCGGCAGCGAGGTTTGGATGGAGCACGGCGCGAGCAGCTACGTCGAGTGCTTCGCCGACGACGTCCCCTATGGCGAGCTGACCTCGTTCCCCCGCGCCGTCCAGGCGGCGGAAGACGAAATCGTGGTCTTCGCCTGGATCACCTACGCCTCGCGCGAAGTGCGGGACGAGGTGAACAAGAAGGTTATGGCCGACCCGCGGATGAAGATGGACATGCAGACCATGCCGTTCGACGGCAAGCGCATGATCTACGGCGGATTCCAGAGCTTCGTGGAAGCCTGAGAGAGCGTCCGCGGGAACACCCGTGACGACAGGGCGCTTGTGAGTGGGGCCGGTTTCCCGTAGAGCCGCGCCCCGCCTTGCACCCAACTGCGCCAAGGCCGCCCTCCCGTGACGGACCACGCCATCTCCCTCCTCGACACCCTCCCCGCGCCGCTTTCGCGCGCTTTGGCTGCGCGCGGCTACGCGACGCTCACCCCTGTGCAGGAAGCCGTGCTCGCCCCTGAGGCCAAGGACCGCGACCTGCTGGTTTCGGCACGCACCGGCTCCGGCAAGACCGTCGCCTACGGCCTAGCCATCGCTCCGGACCTGCTGCTGGGCGCCGACGCCTTCGAACCGGCCGGCGCGCCTCTGGCGCTGATCATCGCTCCGACCCGCGAGCTGGCCCTGCAGGTGCGCGAGGAGCTGGACTGGCTTTACAAGGACGCCGGGGCACGCGTGGTGTCCTGTGTGGGCGGCATGGACCCGCGGCGCGAGCAGCGGGCGCTGGCCGCAGGCGTCCATATCGTGGTCGGCACACCGGGCCGGCTGCGCGACCACATCGAGCGCGGCAACCTCACCATGGCCGAGATCCGAGCGGTCGTGCTCGACGAGGCCGACGAGATGCTGGACCTCGGCTTCCGCGAGGAGCTGGAGGAGATCCTCGACACAACGCCGCCGACCAAGCGGGCGCTGCTGTTCTCCGCGACCCTGCCGCCGACGATCACGGCGATGGCGAAACGGTACCAGCAGGACGCTCTGCGGATGGAGGTCGGGGGTAAGGAGGAGTCGCACGGCGACATCGCCTACCAGGCCGTCCGGATCGCACCGTCCGACGTCGAGAACGCGACGGTGAACCTGCTGCGCTTCCACGAGGCTGGCGCCGCCATCGTCTTCTGCTCCACCCGCGAGGCGGTGAAGCGGCTCCACGCCAATCTGGTGGAGCGCGGTTTCCCGGTGGTCGCCCTCTCTGGCGAGCTCAGCCAGGCGGAACGCAGCCATGCGCTGCAGGCCTTGAGGGATCGCCGCGCACGCGTCTGCGTCGCCACCGACGTGGCTGCGCGTGGGATCGACATCCCTCAGCTGGAGCTGGTGATCCACGCGGACCTGCCGCACGACGCCGAAGTGCTGCAGCACCGCTCGGGCCGCACCGGTCGGGCTGGCCGCAAAGGGATCAGCGCCATCCTGGTGCCTCACCCCAAGCGTCGGCGAGCCGAGATGCTGCTCCGGGGCGCCAAGGTGGACGTGGAGTGGGTGACGGCGCCCACCGCCGACGAGATCCGTGCCAAGGACCAGGCGCGCTTCATCGAAAGCATCGCACCGGCGGCCGAGGCGCCGGAAGAGGATCAACCGCTGATCGCCGCCCTGCTTGCGGAGCGATCGGCGGAGGACATCGCCGCCGCGCTAGTGAAGCTGAACCGCTCGCGCCTGCCTTCGCCGGAGGAGCTGGTGGACGCCGGACCGGATCTTGGCGGCTTTGCTCCCGCGCGCGAACGCGGAGCGCCTCGCGCGGGCTTCGAGGACACCGTCTGGTTCCGCGTCGACATCGGCCGGAACAAGAACGCGGATCCCCGGTGGCTGCTGCCGCTGATCTGCCGTCGGGGACACCTGACCAAGAGCGACATCGGCGCGATCCGGATTTTCGATCGGGAGACCCGGTTCGAGATCCCAAGGGCGGTGGAGGCGCGGTTCCGCGAAGCGATCGCCGCCACGGAAGGTGACGGCGTGAACATCGTCGCGTCCGAAGAAGCGACGCCCCTGCCGCCGCGTAAGCGCTTCGATCCCCGCAAGGGCCGGCCGAATGGCCCGCCCGGTGGCCCCGGAGGCTTCGGGACGGGAGGACCACGGGGCGCAGGACCCCGTCCGGCGGGGTTCAGGCCCAGCGGACCCCGGCCCGCCCAGGCCGGCGACTACCGCCCATGGGAGGGCGCCGCCGACACGCGCGAGCGTCCAGCCAAGCCTCCACGACCGAAGGATGCGCCGACAGCGCCGCGCGCGAAGCCGTCGGGCGCTCCAAAGCCTTTCCGGCCCGGTGGGAAGCCGAAGCGCCCCAAGCCCTGAGCAAAAAAGGCCCCGGAGCGTCGCCGCTCCGGGGCCTTCTTCATGAGCTGCGGGCGGCTAGAGGATGAAATCGCCCACGACTGCACCTCCGACCAGCGAGACCACCAGGTCGGCCTTGCCGTCGCCGTCCACGTGGAAGCTGGCCGTAGTGACGCCGGAGACGGTGCTCAGCACCACGACGCCAGCGCCGGCGGAGGCGCCGACGGTGAAGGCCTGATTGCCAGCCACGCCGAGGTTCGCGTCGATCTCGCTGACGTTGACCTTGTCCGCGCCTGTGGCGAAGTCGGACACGCGATCCCTGCCGCCGACGGCGATGAAACGGAACTCGTCAGCGCCAGCGCCGCCGATCAGGGTGTCATCCCCGCCCAGGCCGTTGAGCACGTCGTTTCCGCCGCCGCCATTCAGCACGTTACCCACGTGGTTGCCTACCAGGTAATCGCGCGCCGAACCGCCGGCGGCGTTCTCGATGACCGTGTTGTAGGCGATGGAGATGTTGCGGTGGGACAGGGCGTTGATCCCCGACACGCCCGTGTCCGCCAGCACGCGGTTCTGCCCTATGGAGCCGATCTGGTTCAGCCACGCGTCGAGCTCAGCCTGGCTGCCCCAGAGGTCGAAATCCCCCTGAACGTCGTCGGTCGCGGCGTTGAACTCCTCGGTCAGGGCGTTGGCCTGGGCCAGGGTCGGTCGCACGGCCGCCGAGCTGAAGGCGCCCGGCCGCAGGTCGAGGAAGACGCTCGCGTTTGCGCCGGACAGGTCCAGGGTGTCGACACCGCCAGCGTCGTAGATCGATAGATAGGGCGAGAGGTTCTGGCTGAAGTCGTAGACCTCGTTGCCGGCGTTCGAGTTGAAGCCGTAGGTCGTGTTCCCCGCCCGCGTCGTCGGGTCGGCGCCGTACTTCGACTGAATGACATAGATGTCGTGAAGCAGCGGCGTCTGGGCGTTGCCGATCAAGGCCAGGCTGACTTCGACCGGCTGGGCGCCCGACTTCTGCGGCGAGAAGTAGGACATGATGCTGAACTGCTCAGTGTCCTGGGCGTAGAAGGCGTCGTCTTCGTAGGTGATCGGATCGGGTTCGCCGTCGCCGTCGTTATCGTCGGAGAAATTGTAGTCTCCCGGGTGGCTGAGCCCGAGGCTGTGACCCGCCTCGTGGATCAGGGTCGTACGGCCGTAGCCGTTGTACATCAGCCAGTCGTTGGTCCAGTTCGCCTCCGGCGTCGCGATCCAGACGTCACCCTGGTGCTTGGGGCCGTTGCCCGGATAGTAGGCCCACGCCTGAGCTGGACCAGTGGTCGTGTTGGCGAAGACGATGTCTGCGCCGTTGCCGTTATTCTCCTGGATCTTCACAGCGATGAGGTCGTCCCACAGGACCATCGCCTCGCGCGCGACTTCGCGCTGCGCTTCGCTGAACGGCTCGTAGCCTTCGGCCTCGGGATGCCCCTTCTTAGGATTGTTGTAGTGGCCGACCGGATGGCTGTTGTCGATGAAGGTGAAGGTGATCGTCTTGCCTTTGATCATCTCCCCGCCGTCGATCTGACCGATGACCTCCTGCGGTGTGAAGATGGGCTTGCCGGCCCATGTCGCCTGGCCGGCGTAGTCCTCCAGCAGGAACGGCAAGGCCGAGCCGGAGCCGGGCGCGGCGCCGGAAAGGTCGGCGCGACCCGCGCCGCCGGAATTGACTGAAAACCTGTCCATGTACTCCCAATCCCAACAAGTGGTTGGCCTGGGACGGCGTAGAACAGCCTTGCGCGCGCCGAGGGCCCCCCGCCCGACCGGCCTGGGTTCAGAACGCCCCCCTCAAGCGACATGACTGACGCGACATGCTAGGGCGAGGTGACAACGTCCGCGTAAGCATTGCAACTAGGAGTTTACCGCTAAGCTTCTATTTCAGGAGGCAGCGGAGGTCGAACCGCGGCTCGCGAAGCGCTAAGCTCCACAGGAGCGTCCGGCAGAGACGCTGTTGGAGGGGACACCCATGAAAATGCGCCTCGCGCTTTCGCTCACGCTCCTGGCCACGGTCGCGGCGCCAGCCGCCGCCCAAGCTCCGCGCCTGCAGATGACGTCCGCGACCGCCGCAGCGCTCCGCGATGGATGCATGGCCTTCGCCGCCGACAATCGGCTGCAGATCGCGGTCGCCGTGTTCGACCACGGCGGCCGTCTCATGACCTTCGCGCGGACGGACGAGGTCGCGACCGCAATCGGCGACGTCGCCCAGTGGAAGGGCAAGTCCGCCGCGACCTACGGCTTCCCGTCCGCGGAAACGGCGCGGTGGAACATGAGCGCGGCCCCGCACATCGCAACCGCCGGCGGAGGCGTTCCGGTTTTCTCCGCGCAGGGCGTGCTGCTGGGCGGCGTCGGCGTCTCCGGCGCCGTCACCGAGGACGACATTCGGTGCGCCGAGGCGGGTATCTCAAAGGCAGGCCTGACGTCCCGCCGCCCGTGATTGCGCGATCACCAGGGACCGCCGTCCTGTTCGGCTTCGAGCTCCGCGATCCGCCGGTCGTAGGCCTCCAGGACGGCGTGCGGATCGGGCCCCGCTCTTTCCCGATGGCGCAGCCAGCGGTCCTGCTCCGCACGCAATGCACGTGGATCCGGGCTGGCCCGCATCGCCCGGTCGAACACGCGAGCGAGATGTCGGTCGGCGCGAGCTAGCACCGGATCGTCGCAGACCTGCTGCTCGACGGGGGAGCGCGCGTAGCGGCAATTGAAGCTTGGCTGCGCATCTGCGCGGGACCGGGTGACCCGAGGCGAAGTAGGCCCGAGCACCACAACCCGTTCGCGCGGGGTGGGAGCGGGCGACGGGGCCGGCGCGGAAACGGGTTCGGGCGAAGGCGGCGGCGGCCCAGGCGGCGTGGCTGGCGGCGGGGTGTCCACCAGCTCGATCTGCAGTGGACCGGCTGGCGGCGCAGCGGCCACCGCGGGAACAGCCGCCGCCACCCCGCCACGCCGCGCGGTCTCCGCGGCAAGGCGCCGAATATCGAGCAGACGAGAGCTTGCGTCGCCCTGCCCGGTCACCAGCCGCTCGACCGCCGCGCGATCGCGATCGTCCGCCTGGCCGAACCAGCTGGCCGGCGGCGGCGGGCCGCCAGCGGTTCGATAGGCCGTCACTCCGTAGGCGTCGAGCGCGACGCAGAAGTCCATGAGCCCGAAGCTCGGCGTCTTCTCCAGGTCGCGGAAGCAGGATTGAGCCCGACGGGCGAGGCCCGACACGCCTTCCAGAGCCAGCACTTGACGGGCTTCGGCGTAGGCGCCGGCGATCTGCTGCACATCTGGGGGAGCGTAGGCGATCTTCACCGCCGCCCTCTCCTCTCGCACGACGTCGTCACGATAGGTCGGCCGGCTCAGGAAGCCGAAGCCCGCCCCGAGCACGCAGGCGGCTGCGACGCCCCCGATGATGGCTTGCTTCGGGGGAATGGCCTTAAGCCGCTCCAGTAAGGTCATGAACGCTCCACCATGCGCGCTGGCGGCCCACCGGTCCAAAGCGTGCTGACGGCGCTAAGGTTGCGGCGACGCTCGAACCGCGGCCATGCGCGCGGCGTTTACCCCAAGGAACCAAAGGAAGCGAGCCGATGCGCCCCGAACTGCCCCTCGCCGCCGCGCTCGCCCTAACGGCGTCGGCGTGCGCCACACCACCGGCTGGCGCCCCGGTGTCCACCACTGAGCCTGCCGGCCAAACGGCCACGGCGGAGGGGCCGCGCTGCTTCAACGCCTCGCGCGTCGGGGGCTTCGCCCAGGTTCGCCGCGGCCTTGTCCGGGTCAGCGTCGGCGCCCGCGACTATTATGAGCTGGAGCTCTACCCCGGCTGCCCCGACGTAGATTGGTCGCTGGGGATCGGCATCCGGTCGCGCGCGGGCGACATCATCTGCGACCGCGGCGACGCCGAGTTGCTGATCCCGGAGAGCAGCGGCGCGCCGGTGCGGCGGTGCCTGGTCAGGAGCGTCCGCAAGGTCCTCGATCCCAAGGACGATCCGAACGCTCGCTGATGGTCAGCTTCAGGCGGAGGCGCGCACCGGAGGGCCCGAGGCGTCGTTGGCGGGCGCGCGGCCTAAACGCTCCACCAGGCGATCGTACTCGTCCCAAAGCGCCTTTGGCAGTCGCCCTTCGAACCGAGCGTAGAAGGGCGGGATCAGCGCCGCCTCCTTGCGCCACATCTCCGCATCGACCGTCAGGAGCAGTTCGGCCTGCGCATCCGTGACCTTCAGGCCGGTCAGATCGAGCGAGCCCGGCGCGGGCAGACGGCCGATCGGGGTCTCCACGGCCTCGGCGCGCCCTTCCAGCCGATCCACGATCCACTTCAGGACGCGCGCGTTCTCGCCGAAGCCCGGCCAGACGAAGCGCCCGGTCTCGTCCTTGCGGAACCAGTTGACGAAGTAGATGCGCGGCAGCTTGGCTTGGTCCGGTGCGGCGGCCCCGACCTTCAGCCAATGGCCGAAGTAGTCGCCCATGTTGTAGCCGCAGAAGGGCAGCATAGCGAAGGGATCACGGCGCAGTTCGCCGATCGCGTTCTCGGCCGCGGCCGTTCCCTCCGACGCCACGTTGGAGGCCATGAACACGCCGTGGGTCCAGTCGCGCGCCTCCGTGACCAGCGGCACGACCGACGCGCGGCGCCCACCAAACAAGATGGCGGAGATCGGCACGCCCTTCGGGTCCTCCCACTCGCCGGCGATGACGGGACATTGGGCGGCGGGCACAGTGAAACGAGCGTTCGGGTGGGCGGCCGGCTCGCCGCTTGCGGGCGTCCAGTCGCGGCCGCGCCAGTCGGTGAGGTGCGCCGGCGCCTCACGCGTCAGACCCTCCCACCAGACGTCGCCGTCGTCGGTCAGGGCCACGTTTGTGAAGATGCAGTTGCCGTGCAGGGCGTCGACCGCGTTCCGGTTGGTCTCCAGCCCGGTCCCCGGCGCCACGCCGAAGAAGCCTGCTTCAGGGTTGATCGCGTACAGCCGGCCGTCGTCGCCGTAGCGCATCCAGCAGATGTCGTCGCCGATCGTCTCGGCCTTCCAGCCCTCGAGCGTCGGCTGCAGCATCGCCATGTTGGTCTTGCCGCAGGCGCTCGGGAAGGCGGCCGCCACATAGTGGGTCTTGGCCTCCGGAGAGGTCAGCTTCAAGATCAGCATGTGCTCGGCCAGCCAGCCCTCGTCCCGGGCCATGACCGAGGCGATCCGCAAAGCGAAGCATTTCTTGCCTAGCAGCGCGTTGCCGCCATAGCCCGAGCCGTACGACCAGATCTCCCGCGTCTCCGGGAAGTGGACGATGTACTTCTCGTCGTTGCAAGGCCACGGCACGTCAGCCTGGCCGGCGCCGAGCGGCGCCCCCACCGAGTGCACGGCCGGCACGAAAGCGCCGTCCTCTCCCAGTTGCTCCAGCGCGGCTGAGCCCATGCGGGTCATGATGCGCATGGAGACCACGACGTAGGGGCTGTCGGTCAGCTCCACGCCGATCGCGCTGATCTTCGAACCCAGCGGCCCCATGCAGAAGGGCACCACGTACAGGGTGCGGCCGCGCATGGCACCTTCGAAGAGGCCCTTCAACGTGGCGCGCATCTGACCCGGTTCAGCCCAATTGTTCGTCGGACCGACGTCCTCGCGATCCTGGGAGCAGATGAAGGTTCTGCTCTCAACCCGCGCGACATCCGATGGGTCAGACGCCGCATAGAACGAATTCGGCCGCTTAGCCGGGTTCAGGCGCTTCAACGTACCGGCTTCGACCAGTTCACCCGTCAGCCGGGTCCACTCGGCCTCCGAGCCGTCGCACCAGACCACACGGTCGGGCTGCGTCAGCCCGGCGATCTCAGCGACCCAGGCTTTCAGGCGAACGTGACGGGTGGGCGCGGGCTCCAGCCCCGGAATGTCGGATACAGGCATGACGGTCCCCAAAGGAGAGCTTCCATCCGAAATGGCGAGTAACCATTCGCGTTGGCCCAGCTCTCGGCACTGCAGAGCCGTCAATAAGAAGAAGATTTGAGCGAAGTCAATTTGCCGCACCGGCGGCTATTCGCAGGCTCAACCGCATGATCTTTCCAAGACACCGGTTACCTGACAGCGTTGTCACACGATTTCAGTACTGCCTAAGATGCTTGGGAGGAGAATACATGCGTGAAAGGGCCGGCGGAGCGCTTCGGAAAATGTCTTCCGAGCCAATATGTTAGCGCTACCAGTTTCGCATGGGCATCGCCAGCTCGGGGCTTAGGCGGCCGCGACGTCCTCTTCACAGGGCAGGATCGCGACGCGCCGGTTCGCCAGCCAAAGTTCCACCGTTGGTGTGGCTTCGTCGCACAGGTCGTGCGCCAGCCGCTTGGCCTCGAGGTCGTCGGCCGCCTCGATCCACGACCCGGCGACGATGCGGCCGGCGCCGTTCAGACGATAGGCTCGGTAGGTGTTCACGGCGGCGCTTCCCATGGTCGTCGGTGATGCGGCGCCGCAGCATTCTCCGCCATGCGGCAGGAGGAAGCTTGACCGCCTCAGCTTCGAAGCGTCGTCGCGTGCTCTCGCACGACCGCCTTGGTGCTCTCGTCCACGTCGAACACGCCATACCACCCCTGCGGCTCGTGCGGGGGATCGCCGAGGTACGAGGCGTCTCCCAAGCGGTACTGCTTGTCCGGGTGTCGAGCCCGCCCCTCCCCGTTCCACGCCCAGAAGTTGGAGCCGGCCAAGCCGTGACGCTCCACCGCCTGATAGATCTGCCGGTAGTATCGGTCCTTGTAGGTGGTGGGGGAGCCCGGCTCAAAGGAGCCGCCGTCGCGCGGGTAACCGAACTCCTCTATCACCAGGGGCCGCTTCAGCTCGCGAGCGATCTCCACGTGGCCGTCGATGTACTGCGCGACCTTGGCGGCGCCGTCCGAATGGGTGTCCGGCAAGCGCTTAGGATCGACCCAGCCCCAGTTCTGCGGCCAGATGTGCGCCGTCACATAGTCGATGGGCGGCTGGTGGGCTTCAATCACACAGGCTTCGCGCTCGATACAGCCTTTCAGCCCCTCGCTGCCGGTGGAGACGAGGTGGTTGGAGTCGATCGCCTTGATCACGCCGGCTGTCTTGCGGATCCAGGCATAGAAGTTCGGCAGGTTGGGAGCGGCGACCGCCTCGCTTCCGCCCGGCCGCGGCTCATTGGCGAGTTGCCACGCCATGATCGTCGGGTCGTCACGATAGGCTCTGCCGGTGACGCTGTTGGTTCGACCAACCACCGAGCGGACGTAGTGGTGGTAGAGATCCATCGCCGCCTGGGAGCGATAGAAGGCGGCGTTGTAGTCAGGGAACTCCGGCCACGGGTGAGCCGGATCGTTCATGTTGATGTAGCGCCCGCCGTTCGTCCAATAGAGGTAGGTCATCATTCCGCCCGACCACTCCCAGAAGTTAGTCAGGTAGAGGACCGCGCGCATGTTCCGCGCGCCCATCTCGGCCAGAAGCCAGTCCAACCCCCTAAGCAGCGTTTCGTTGTAGCGGTCGGAGCGGTCTCGGAACGCGGGCTTTATGGAGTTCTTCAGCGGCGAGTCCTCTGAGGAAGCGAGGACCCGCAGGTTGTCGACTCCAAGCGCCGTCAGTCGGTCGAGTTCGCGTTTCAGCCGATCGCGGTCGCCATAGTCGGCCTGCGCGCCTAGGTAGGCCCCGTACCAGATGTTGGCGCCGGCGAAGCGGTAGGGCCGCCCCTCCACCCGGAATCCCTGCCCATCCACGCTGACAAAGCGGTCCGCCTGCGCTTGGGTCTGAGCGGGCGCAGCGACCAGGGCCGCCCCGGCGGCCAGCACCGAGCGTCGCGTGAACATGGCCTCTCCCAGATCGCTCTCTTTGTTGACGCAGACTGTCAGGCCTCAGGGGCGACGGGTCAACGCGCGGATGACAGCGCTGCCTGCTCCAGTTTCGCCATTGCGGACTCAAACGGCTCAATGGCGCTGGTGCTGAAGCCCACGATGGCGAGGCGGCGCTCAGGATAGGCGACGGCGAGGCTATGGTTGTCGCGCCAGTGGCCGCTATGGCGGCACTTCAGGCCTGCCGCCGTTGTCTCCACCACCCAGCCGTAGCCGGCGTGCGCGGCCTCTCCAGGAATGGGAGCATGGGGCGCCGTCATCGCGGCCAGGGCGGAGCGGCTCAGCAGGCGCCCCTCGAACATCGCGACCAGCCAGCGCAGCCAATCGTCTGCGGTGGTGAGCAGCCCTCCGCCGCCGCGCCTGTACCAGCCCTGCGCCGCCGGCTCGGCAAGCACCGCGCGAGCCACGCGGCGTGCGCGCTTCGTGTCGGTCGTCGGTCCTGGAAAGCCGGTGCGGTCCATGTCCGCGAGCCGGAACAGCTCGTCGAGCTGCTCGTCGAACGGAGCTGCTCCGGCCTCCTCAACCACCATCGCCAGCAGCAGGTAGTCGGCGCTCGAGTAGCCGTAGGCTTCACCCGGGGGGCGCTCCAAGGGCGCGCCCAGGATCAGCGCGCGGGCCTCCTCCCGTGTCACGCGGCGAACTGGGTCATAGACGTCCGTCGCGAAGCCGCCCGTATGTGTCAGCAACTGATGCAGGGTGATGCCGGCTTTGTCGGCGGGCGCGTCCGGCAACCAGCGCCCGAGACGATCCTCTATCGAAAGTCGGCCCTGATCCTGCAGCCGCAGCGTCGCGACAGCGGTGGCTGACTTGGCGAGCGAGGCCGTGGGTCTGAGCTCGCCCGCACGCGCGCCTCCGAAGCCCCGAACCGTCCGGCGGTCGCCCCGCGCAGAGGCGAAGACTCCCTCGAGTTTCGCGGCTTCTTCGAAGCCGGCCTCGACGGGCCGTGACCGGAGCCATGAAGGCCACCGCATTCGCTTCAACCCCGCCGCCAGTGGGTGGTGAGCACCGGATAGGTCACAGCTGAAGCGACGCCGGGTGCTGCGGCGACCGCCTCGCGGACCGCAGCGAGCTCGTCCAGCCCGGCGCACTCGACCGTCAGCATCAGGTCGATCTCCCCCGCAACGGAGCGACACGCGGTGACCTGCGGCAGCTTTGCGAGGTGCGGCGTCACCTGCTCGCAGCGGTGGCCCGGCGCCAAGGCGACCGCGATGACGGCCCCTGCGCCGGCCTCAACCCTCGGGGCCACCCGCACGGTGTAGCCCTGGATCACGCCCGAGCGCTCGAGACGCCGCAGCCGATCCTGAGTGGCGCTCCTCGACAAACCGACACGGCGTGCGAGCGACACCAGGCTCTCGCGCGCGTCCTGCGTCAGGGCGGCGATCAGCAGACGGTCCTTATCGTCAAGCATGGGCCGAGACTTAAGCTGCTCCGGACAGCGCCGCCATATCGCCGGTCGAGGCGACGTCTTTGCGGGCGAAACCGGCGCCTCCGCCTGAAACAAGCGGGGCATGATCCAGATCGACGCCAAGACCGTGCTCCTGCCCATCGACAACCAATGCGGCTTCGACGGCGCCCCTTGGCCGCCGCGCCGTGACCAGCAGAGCGAGAATCGCGGACGCGCGCTCATCGCAGGCTGGCGAGCGGCGGGCCTGCCGCTGATCCACGTCCGGCACGACTCCGTCACGCCTAGATCGGTGCTGGCGGCCGGGCACGCTGGCAATCGGCTACGTCCGGGGTTCGAGCCGATGGACGGAGAACCGCTCGTGACCAAGAGCGTCAACGCGAGCTTCATCGGCACCGATCTCGACCTCCGGCTACGCCGGCTGGAGGCCACCACCGTCGTGTGCTTCGGGGTCGCCACGGACATGTGCGTGTCCACGACCGCTCGCGTGGGCGCCAACCTCGGCTACCGCATGATTGTGGTCGGCGACGCCTGCGACTGCTTCGACCTGCCGGACGCCGAAGGCGGGATCATCCCTGCAGAGACCGTTCACCGGGTCCATCTGGCGACGCTCGCCTACGAGTTTTGCGATGTTGCGGACACCGCCGCGGTGTTAGCGGCCCTGGAGGCGCGCTCGACGACCTGAGCGACGACGGCTACGCCTCACCCTCTGCATTAGGGAAAGCCGCCGTGCTCACCGTCCATCACCTGAACGACTCCCGCTCGCAGCGCGTCCTGTGGCTGCTCGAAGAGCTGGAGGTTCCGTATGAGATCGTGCGCCATCAACGCAATCCGGAGACGATGCTGGCGCCGCCCGAGCTGAAGGCGGTGCATCCGCTCGGCAAGGCTCCAGTCATCGTCGACGATGGCCGAACCGTCGCTGAGACCGGCGCGATTCTGGAGCACATCGCGCGCCGACACGGTGGCGAGCGACTGCGCCCGCCACCGGGCGCCGACGCGGGCGACCGGGTCACATACTGGCTTCACTACGCCGAAGGTTCGGCCATGCCGCCGCTGCTGCTGAAACTGATCTTCTCGGTGATGCCCAAGCGGGCGCCGGCGCTGGTCCGGCCGATCGTCGCTCAGATCGCGGCCAAAGCGCAGTCCACGATCGTTGACCCTCAGCTGAAAACCCACATCGCCTTCTGGGAGGCGGAGCTTGGCCGAGATGCTTGGTTCGCCGGACCGGAATTCACTCTGGCCGACATCATGATGAGCTTCCCTGTCGAGGCGGCGGCGTCCCGTGCGCCGTTCGGGCCTGAGCACCGGCGACTTCGCGCCTTTCTGAATACGATCCACGGCCGCCCCGCCTACCGACGCGCGCTCGAACGTGGCGGCGCGTACTCATATGCTAGAGCCTGAAACGGTCGAGCTGTTCGTGCGTTGAGCCCTCCATGCGCGTCTCGCCCACTGTTCGCCTGCTGTTGATCCTTGGAACGGCCCTGGTCGCATTCATGGTGCTGTCGGCCGTCGGCGTGGCTGTCGCGTTCGCGGCCGCCGCAGCCCTGGCGGTGGCGGTGCTTGTCGGGCTAGGCTGGCTTCTGTTCCGACCGCGGAGAGGCGGTCGGACGAGCGGCGCTTGAGTTTGTTCGTCCGCTTCCCTATCCTCTTCGCCCGGTCGTTTCCGCCCGCGACCGAGCAGTATGAGTCCATTCCACCTAGGGCGACTAGCGAACCCCGCTGACATGGAAAAAGTGCCGATGACGGCCGAGGGCTATCGTGTCCTCGACGAGGAATTGAAGCGTCTCAAGTCGGTGGAGCGGCCATCCGTCATCGCCGCCATCTCTGAAGCGCGCAGCCATGGCGATCTCTCTGAGAACGCCGAATACCACGCCGCCAAGGAGCGGCAGGGCTGGATCGAAGGCCGTATCGCCGAGATCGAGGACAAGCTTTCGCGCGCCCAGGTGATTGACGTCTCCAAGCTGTCGGGCAAGCAGGTGAAGTTCGGAGCGACCGTCACGGTCGTCGACGAGGACACCGAGCAGGAAGGTGTCTACCAGGTCGTCGGCGAGCACGAGGCGGACGTGAAGCAGGGGAAGATATCCCTGACTTCGCCGTTGTCGCGCGCAATGATCGGCAAGGAAGTCGGCGACGTCGTCGAGGTGAACACTCCTGGCGGCGTGAAGGCCTACGAGATCCTCAAGGTCGAGTGGCGCTGAGCCAGGGCTCGCCGACGACGAACGTCGAACGTCCGGACATCTGGGTCGTCACCAACGGCAACGCCGGCTCGGACGTGCAGGCGCTTGGTCTTGCGCGCGCGCTTGGATGTCCCGAGCCGCCGGTGTTCCATGTCTCGCCCGGCGCGCCCTGGCGCTGGCTCGCGCCATGGGGCCCCACCCCGCCTGGCGATATAGGACCCGCAGGGAAGGTGCTGCGTCCGCCATGGCCGAAGGTCCTGATCTCGGTCGGGCGACAGTCGACCGCCTACGCAACGGGCGTTCGGCGGCGCGCGAACGGGGCGACCTTCACGATCGCCCTGCAGGACCCCAAGACGGGCGCCGGCGCCTTCGACTTCATCTGGGCGCCCGAGCACGATCCGGTGGAAGGGACCAACGTCCTCAAGACCCTCACCTCTCCACACAGCCTCAGCGACGAGCGGCTCGCCGCGGCCCGCGCCGCTGCAGCCGCCGAGCTGGCGGACCTGCCACGGCCCCTCGTGCTGCTATTGATCGGCGGTCCTAACGGCGCATACCGCTTTGGAGAGGCGGAGTTGGAGCGGCTGTTGCAGCTGACCGACCAAGCCGTGGGCGGCGGGTCAGTGCTAGTCACCACCTCCCGTCGGACGCCGGACGCCTTCATCCCCCGACTGCAAAGGTGGACCCAAGGTCGCAGCGCGCGCCTCTATGCGGGCGAGGGACCGAACCCCTATCTAGGTTGGCTGGCGAGCGCGGACGCGGTCGTGGTCACCGCCGATTCGGTCAACATGGCCGGAGAGGCGGCGTTCACGGGCCGGCCGGTGCATGTCTTCCACCTGCCTGCGGGCTCGGCCAAGTTCTGGCGCTATCACGAGCGCCTGGCGGAGACAGGGGCGACCCGGCCCTTCGAAGGCCGGCTGGAGGACTGGACCTACGCGCGAGTCGACGCGACCGTCGCCATCGCCCAGGCCGTGCAGGCCCGGCTGAGAGCGGCGGGTGTCAGCCTCTCCGGAGGCGGCTGAACGGAAGGACCGGGCGATGGCCCTCTTGGATATCGCGAAGCTGCGGGCCACGCCGCTGCAGTCGGACCCTTACAACTATCTCGTGGTCGAGCAATTCATCCGGCCAGAAGCTTTCGCGGCGGTGGTCGCGGATTATCCGGAGGTCGCCGGCCCGGGGTCGTTCCCGCTGAGCGAGGTGGACGTCCACGGTCGCTTCGAAGCCTTGATCGACGAGCTGAACGGGGACGCCTTCCGCGAGGTCGTCGAGGAGAAGTTTGGGCTCGATCTGTCCGACAAGCCCACCATGTTCACGGTTCGAGGCGAATGCCGCGCGACGGACGGCAAGATCCACACCGACTCCAAGACCAAGATCATCACCGTCCTGCTGTACATGAACGACAATTGGGACGCCGAGGGCGGGCGCTTGCGCCTCCTGCGCAGCGGCGAAGATCTGAATGCGGTGGCCGCGGAGGTTCCGCCAAACGGCGGCACGCTCCTCGTCTTCCGTCGCGCGGAGAACTCCTGGCACGGCCACGAGCCATACGAGGGTAAGCGCCGAGCGGTGCAGATGAACTGGGTGACGGGCGCGGACGTCGTCTCGCGCGAGCAGTTCCGCCATCGAGTGTCGGCGGCGGTGAAGAGCTTCAAACGTAAACTCATCGGCGCAAGCGCCTGATAACGGCGATCTTCGGAGTTGCGTAATCTCGCAACCCGAGTCCAAGCTCATGGCGGAGCTGCTGTTAAGGATCCTGCCATGCGTCTTCTACTGACCTGCGCGGCCCTCTCCGCGCTGATCGCCGGCCCGGTCTCCTCGGCCGACCTCATCTACAGCAAGGACAAGGGGCCGGAGGTGCTGGCCCCCTACGACGGATATGCCCATTGGCAGATCCAGGCGCGCTGCTCGGGCCTGATAAAGGCTCACGCCGAGTTCGACGAACAGCGCGGCCATAACGCCGAGCAAAGCCGCGCCGCCGCCGCCTACTTCGAGACGGAGGCCGTGAAGCGCTACATCGCCGATCGAGGGGTCGATGAGGGCAAGGCCCGCGCGGTCGTCTCCCACTACGAGGCCGCATCCCGGAGACAGTGGGAGGAGCAGGTCGGCCAGTACAAGGCATCCACCGGGCGCACGCCCGCCAACATGTTCGTCAGCGAGTGCGCCGCCTTCAGCTTGGCCTCCTCGCCGCCGGCGGCCACGCCGCCCAAGATCCTGATCGCCGACAACGCCGGCGAGCGCGTGGTCTGCGAGCGGGTGCAGGTCGTCGGCTCCCGGATGCCCAAGCGGGTGTGCAAGGTGAAGAGCGACGCAGAGGAGGACACCCGCGAGGCGCAGGACATGACCCGCCGCCTCCAGGAGTTCTCAGGCTGTCGGAACGGCAACTGCTGATCAGGCGGTGAAGGGGCGCGGCCTCCGCGCCCCTCCCGCCCATCCGGAATCGCGACTAGATTGGGGCCATGCCTAGCTCCGCCCCCCGCCCCGTCCGTGTCGCCATCATCGGCTCTGGCCCCGCGGGATGGACCGCCGCCATCTACGCCGCGCGCGCCCTGCTGAATCCGGTTGTGTTCGCGGGTATCCAGCCGGGCGGGCAGCTGACGATCACCACCGATGTGGAGAACTACCCGGGCTTCGCCGAAGTGATCCAGGGCCCCTGGCTGATGGAGCAGATGCAAGCCCAGGCGCTGCACGTCGGCGCAGAGGTGGTGCACGACGTCGTGGTCGACTGTGATCTGTCGCAGCGCCCCTTCCGGCTACGGACCGACGGGGGCGAAGAGTTCCTGGCGGAGACGGTGATCATCTCGACGGGCGCTCAGGCCAAATGGCTCGGGCTAGAGAGCGAGCAGCGCTACCGCGGCTTTGGGGCGTCGGCCTGCGCCACCTGCGATGGCTTCTTCTACCGCAACAAGTCGGTGGCTGTGATCGGCGGCGGCAACACCGCCGTTGAGGAAGCGCTGTTCCTGACCAACTTTGCGGCCAAGGTGACCCTGATCCACCGCCGCGACGAGCTTCGTGCCGAGCGCATCCTGCAAGACCGGCTGTTCGCGCACCCCAAGATCGAGGTGGTTTGGAACACCAGCGTCGAGGAGTTCCTGGGTTCGGATAATCCGCCGACCCTCACGGGCTTGCGCCTGAGAAACGCCGAGACCGGCCAGGTGACCGAGCGCCCGTTCGACGGCGTGTTCGTCGCTATCGGCCATGCGCCCGCGTCGGAGCTTTTCGCCGGCCAGCTTGAGACCAACGAAAGCGGCTACCTCCGGGTGAAGCCCGGGACCGCCGCGACGTCCATCCCCGGCGTCTGGGCCGCCGGCGACGTGACCGACGACGTCTACCGCCAGGCCGTGACCGCCGCGGGCATGGGCTGCATGGCCGCGCTCGAGGCCGTGCGCTTCCTGGCGGAGGAAGACCACGCCAAGGCCAACCACCCGATCAGCCACGAAGAGGCGGAGAAGATCGGGGCGTGGTGAAACGCCGACCTCACGCCAGTGGGATGTGGATGTCGGTGATCGCCTCGAGCTCCGGCACGTCAGGAAAGAAGCGGATGCGCTGCAGGAAGGGCGGGTGGTCGCCCGGCTCTTCGCCGCTTTCGGGCAACCATTCGCGATAGAGCTGCTCAATCGCACGCTCCAGCCCGCTCTCCGCGCCGACATGACGGAGCACCGCACACCGCATCGGCGGGATCTCGTCCCCGCGCACGCCCAGCGAGTTGTGAGCGACGGACCCGGTGACGCCGGCGCAAAGGTCGAGCCGAAAGTCGGCAGGCGGCGTCGTGTGCGGATCGGCGTGGAGGATGTTGTAGGTGGCGCTCGCAGGTGGGCGGGCCGCGTTGGCCTTACGCCAGGCGATGAAGCGCCGGATCGTCTCCCCTAGACGGGCGGGATCGCCGCGGTGCTCCAGCACCGCCACGCGCGCGCCTGGAAAGGCGCAGATCTCCACCGGCCCCAAGGTCGGATCAGCGTCATTCGTCATGAGTTCGGCTCCATCGTCCTTCTGAAGCCAAGGCTCCCAGGCTGGCGCCGCACGAAAACCGGTCGGCGTCTGCCCTGTCGCCCCGCGAAACGCGCGCGTGAACGCCTCGGGGCTCGCGTAGCCGCTGTCCAGCGCGATCTCAAGGACCGGTGTGTCTGGGCGGTACGCCAGCCAGTACGCGGCCCGTTTCATGCGTCTACGCCGCACGTAATCGTGGACCCCGACGCCCACGAGCGCGGAGAATTGCCGGTGGAAGTGGAAGCGAGAGAAGGCGGCGACCGCACTCAGGGCCTCGAGGCTCAGGTCTTGATCGAGGTTCGCGTCGATGTGCCGGAGCACACGCACGAACCGCGCCCGGTAAGCTTCTTTCGCCGATGCGTTCAACGCGCCCTCCGTCCTCGCGTCGCAACGCTAGGCGGGACGGCGACCTTCCGCCTGACGGAAGTTGCTGACTTGCATCTCAGGCGGCGCAGGGAGGATGCGTTTTGACGATGCGTTCGGTCGACGCCGGATGTCGGATCAGCGCAGACGCGGGCCGGACAGGTCGGCGCACGAGCTCTCCCGAACAGTTTGGGCAGCGGCCGCCAAGTCGCGCCCCTGCACACTCGGCGCAGAAGGTGCACTCGAAACTGCAGATCATCGCAGACTGATCCGCGGGCGGCAGGTCTCGGTCACAGCATTCGCAGTTCGGTCGCAGGCTCAGCATCCGCTCCTCCAGGCAAGACGAAAGTAGCCCAGGCGCCCGCCGTCACGAATGACGCGACTCCCTCATTTCCTGCCGCAGGATCTCCAGCGTACGTGGATCGAATTGACCATCGTAGAACGTCTCAAGCGCTTGCTGGAAAACGAGTTCCTGCGGCGCAGCCAGGGCGAAGAGAGTCAAGGACGATCGAAACTTCACGTCGTCAGGGGAGCCGAAAAGAGGGCGCGAACCGCGAGCGGCGTGCGGCAGCGTCGCAGCGACGCACGCCCTCAGACGGTCCCCCAAAAGCGGGTGGGCGAGATACGCTTGCGCCTCCTCAAGCGAGCCGATCGCGTACCGTTGCGCCATCGGGCTGGAGCCGAGCCCCACGATCTGCGGGAATACGAACCACATCCAGTGGCTGGTCTTTCGACCACGCCGAAGCTCATCCAGGGCATGATCGTAAGACCCGGCCTGCGCGTCGACGAACCGCTGCAGATCGTAGGCGTGGGCCATGGAGAGTCTCGCTCTCACCCTGCCGGGGGGAAGGCCTGCCGCTGGCCACTCTGCTTTAGAACCGTCCCCCGCCGCATGACGAACTGCACGCGCTGCAGTTCGGTCACGTCCTGCAGCGGGCTCCCGCGTACGGCGATGATATCGGCGTCCTTACCGGGCTCGATCGTGCCCAGGCGACCCGACTGACCCAGCAGTTCGGCGGCGTGAACCGTGGCCGACTTGATCGCCTCCGTGGGACTCATACCGGCGTCGACGAGCAGCTTGAACTCCTCGGCGTTCTTGCCGTGGTCGGCGACGCCGCTGTCCGTGCCAAAGGCGATCTTCACACCAGCTTTGATGGCGGCGGCGGTGTTTTTCCCGTGGGCGGCGGCGGCCTCTTCACCTTTAGCGAGGGCGTTGGCGTTGCGTGCGCCGGCTCGCGACTGAGAGAGGGAGGCGTGCGGGGCGACCATCGTGGGCACGAGCCAAGCGCCGGTGCGCTTAAACAAGGCGTTAGTCTCCGCGTCGGTGAAAGTGCCGTGCTCGATCGAGTCGACGCCCGCCTCCAGCGCCGCCTTGATGCCGTCCTGTCCGTGAGCGTGGGCGGCGACCTTGCGGCCGAACATGTGGGCGGTGTCCACGATCGCCTTCATCTCGTCCGGAAACATCTGCCGTCCTAGGCCGCCGGCGATGTTGCTGTTCACGCCGCCGGTAGCCATGAATTTGATGACGTCGGCGCCCTTGGAGATCTGCTCCCGAACGGCCTGCCGGCACGCCTCCGCACCGTTGCAGAGGTTGTCCGCCTGCTCCCGCGCAGCGGCGGCGTTGGCGCGGTTCAGGTTGTTCGCCGGGTCGCCGTGGCCTGCCGTGATCGAAATGCCCCGTCCGGCGGCATAGATGGTCGGACCAAGCACCTGGCCGGTGTTGATGCCGTCTCTAAGCGCAGTCACGCTGCGTGCGTCGGAGCCCAGGTCGCGCACTGTGGTGAAGCCCGCCTCCACCGTCAGGCGCGCGTTCGTCAGGCCGACCACAAAGGCGTCCTCGATGTCACGCGTAGCGCCTTCATTGCGGGCGCGCGCCTTGTCGTTGTCCGTGAAGATGTGGACGTGCATGTCGATCAGACCCGGCAGCACGAACTGGTCGCGCAGGTCCACGACGCGGGCCCCTGCTTCGGGCTCCACAAAGCCGTCGCGCACCGCCACGATACGACCGTTCTGCACGAGAATGGTGGAGGCGCCCCGCGGCGCCTGGCCTGGTCGGTCCAGCAGCGCGCCTGCGTGGATATAGGTGACCGGCGGGGCCTGAGGCGCCTGCGCCCCTGCGCTCGCGCCCAAGGTCAGCGCCAGGGCAGCGGCGACAGCCGCACCGATCTTGGATTTCATGTCAATTCGCCCCACGGGAAAACGGAATGCTTACCCAGGCAGAGCCGCAGGTCCAGCGCCGGTTAGGCGAGTTCCTGAAGCCACAAGCGGAAGGCGCGCATGGCGGCCGTTTCGGCTCGGGAGCGCAGGCGTGTGAGCCAGTAGCGGCCCGGTGCGATCTCAGCGTCGAAGGGGCGGACCAAGCGCTCCGCCGCCAGATCCTGTTCGAACAGGCGCGCGGGCAGGAGGGCGGCGCCGAGCCCGCCCGCCGCGGCTTGCGCCATGGCCGGTGAGGAGTCGAAGATCGGACCGGTGATGCGCGGGCATTGGGCGCCCGCAGCAGCGAACCAAAGCGGCCACTCGTCAGCGCGGTAGGAACGCAGCAGCATCGCCCCGCTGAGGTCCTCCGGCCGCTTGAGGCCACGCGCCAGTCCCGGCGCGCAAAGCAGGGTCAAGGGCGCATCCAGCACGGGGATCGCTTCGATGCCGTGCCACGCGCCATCACCGTAGCGGATAGCCAGGTCGAGCCCCTCGCCCGCCAAGTCGACGCGATTGTTGTTGGTCAGCAGCCGCAGGTCCACACCTGGATGGGCGGCGGCGAAGCGCTCCAGCCGCGGCATCAGCCAGCCGGTCGCGAAGGTGGCGACCACGCCCACTGTCAGCACCTCATGGTACCTGCCGTCGGCGAAGCGCTGGAGCGTCGCCCCTATTCTATCAAAGGCCTCGGCCACCACCGGCGCGAGCGCGGCGCCCTCGTCCGTCAGAGCGAGTCCACGCGGCAGGCGGCGGAACAGGCGCGCGCCAAGTCTGTCCTCCAGCGCCTTGATCTGGTGGCTGACCGCCGCCTGGCTCACGCACAACTGCTCCGCCGCCCGCGTGAAGCTGAGGTGGCGCGCCGAGGCCTCGAAGGCTCGGAGGGCGTTGAGCGGCAATTGGGAGCGATCCACGGACGAAACCATTACCTGAGTTCATGCCTCCGTCGAGATAAGATCGATTCCGCATCGCTCCCCTAACAGCGATGGTCGCATCAGCACGGAGCTGACGATCATGATCCACAGGCGATCCATTCTAGCGGCCGCAACCGCCGCGACCTTCCCTGCTTCGGCCTGGGCTCAGGCCTCCGTGACAAGGACTTTCGGCGGCAGCGCCTTGGCCGAAGCGGTGCGGCGGATCGAGCGGGAGACCGGCGGGAAGTTCGGTGTCGCCATCCATGACACCGGCTCGGGCCTGAAGTTCTCACACAGGGGCGACGAGCGCTTCCCCATGTGCAGCACATTCAAATTCCTATTGGCGGCGGCGGTGCTGGGCCGCGTCGATCAAGGGCGTCTGCGGCTGAATCAGCCCGTGCCCGTGGCCAAGAAGGACATCCTGTTTCATTCGCCCTTCACCGAAACGCGCGTGGGCGGATCGGCGACGGCCGCGGAGCTCTGCCGCGCCACGGTGATCTTCAGCGATAACGCGGCGGCCAACCTGCTGCTGCCGCTGGTGGACGGCCCTCCGGGGCTCACTCGCTTCATCCGGACATTGGGGGACCCCATCACTCGGGTCGATCGCATGGAGCCAGAAATGAACGAGGTGCCAGCGGGTGACCTGCGCGACACCACATCGCCTACCGCCATGGTCGGCGACCTGCGACGACTGCTGCTCGGAGATCCGCTGCGCCCCGCCTCCCGGGCTCGTCTAACGGGCTGGCTCGTCGACAACACCACCGGCGGGGAGCGGCTTCGCGCCGGCCTGCCCAAGACCTGGAAGGTGGGAGACAAGACGGGCACCTACGGACCCGCGAACAACGACGTCGCAATCCTGTGGCCGCCGAAGCGTCCGCCGGTTCTGGTGGCGAGCTACGTGCTCACGCCCGACGTCAGCAACGGCGTCCGCAACGCAGCTCACGTCAAGCTGGCGCGCGCCATCGCAGGCGCGATGACCGCCTGACGCGGCTCAGGCGCCGTCGTCGCCGGAGGCTCCGCCGTCGGTGGTCGGAGCTGTCGCCACGGGGCCTTCCGCGGCAGGGGCGGCTACCG